>Ga0056110_100031_pt1 | contig 52492 bp, 43 predicted proteins | sample WorMetloBBELIZE1_FD_83873 | JGI IMG/M metagenome (GOLD analysis project Ga0056110, IMG submission 83873) | Marine gutless worms symbiont microbial communities from Max Planck institute for Marine Microbiology, Germany - Olavius longissimus B... ... | reverse complement strand
TCGGTCCAGGAAAACTCCCTAAGATAGCCTGCCTCGCCCGGGGAGTCCTCGAAGTCGCCCATCCCCCAGGCCCTATCGGCAACCCTGACATCGCCTATGCGCTCCGGAGCCTCATATTCCTCATTCTATCAAGTCAAACCCACAGCGGAAATCGCCGGGTGGATGGACGATGATGGCTTTCTGGAGCGGTTCCACTGTTTCTCGTGCTTCGGCTGCGCGGAAGCCACCGTCTTGTTGAGTGCCGGGAATGGGAGCCGGGTGCCGTCGCAATGAAAAACGCCGCCATCCGCGAAAAGACACCCTCACTCCGATGCGAGTCTTACGGGCGGCCGGACACAGACCCCGAGTGATTAGGAACGAAACCTTCTTTTCATTCCCAATTCCGATGACTCCCCGCGCCTCGGCAGACGCAGACTTATCCTCGCTCCGCCAAGCGTCTCCGAGTTTCCGGCCTCAATGCTGCCTCCATGGGCCCTGGCAACCTCGCGACAAATCGAAAGCCCAAGACCGGCTCCACCGGAATTTCTACTTCGGGATCTGTCAGCCCGGAAATAGCGCTCGAACACCCGTTCCAGGTTTTCCATCGCGATGCCCGGCCCATCGTCCTCCACATGCAGTTCAAGAGAGTTCTCCGCCCCTTGCAGAGAAAAAAACACCCTCGACTCGGCGTGACGAAGGGCGTTGGACAGGAGATTTACGAGCAATCTGCGTATTTTTCCCCTATCGGCGGAAATTACCGACTGATCTCCGAGGAAATTGGACTCGATTGCCACATCAAGCTGACGGACCCTCGGTTCGGCAGCCTTGATCACCTCGCGAATCAAGGTTTCCAGGCTGAATTCTTCCCGCTCCAGCACCGAATCGGGGGATTCCAGATCAGATAGAATTCTCAGCTCATCAACAAGCGCGGCCAAGCGTTTCGCTTCGGCGGACAGAGCGGTTAAAGCATCGGCATCCAGAGGATACACTCCCTCCTCCATCATTTCAACGCGCGCCTGGATGAGACTGATTGGAGTTCGGAGCTCATGTGCCGAATCGGCGATGAGCCGGCGGCGCTGAGCGGCGGCATGCTCCAACGATGCGGTCATGCTGTTGAAGCCGCGCGAGAGGTCGCCCAACTCATCCTTCCTTCCGCCGGGTACCCTGGCGCTCAGGTTTCCTCCCTCCACCTCCCTGGCAGCTTGGTTTAGCACTCTAATCGGCCTGATTATGTTCTCGGTGATGACGAGGCCGAGAATCATGGCGAAAACAAAAATCAGAAGCGTTACAAGCCATGAAATCACACCCGCTCTTCGTATCTCCAGAAGCTCGGCCGAAAGCTGGGCGCCCGGAATCATTTGACCCATGTAGAGATAGCCAACCTTGGCGTTATCCTCATCATAAACGGGAACCCGCCTGGGAGTATCAGGCGAGAGCCTCTCGCGGTCATAGCCGGCACCGTCATATAGCACCTTGCCCGAAAGGTCGGTAATCACGATATGGGAGTCCGCACTGTCCCCCATCATATGAGGTCCTCTTCCCATCATTCTCATCCCACCGCCGATATGCGGCGGCATGGAGTGGCGCATTCCAAGCTCAGCGGCTCCTCCAGCCGCGGAGTTCCACTCCCCGAGTTCCTTCGAAAGCCACTTAGCGCGCGCGAAATCCCGCTCGAACGCGAAGTTGTAATAACGGGAGCGAGTAAGGCGATTGCCCGTTCCCACCGCCGTCGACAGCGCGAGCAGCACCACCAGCGCAAAGGAACCGAGTATCTTTCCCCGAAGTGAAAACTTCATACATCCTCCCCAGGCGGCCCGTTCAAGAGCCGATAGCCTATCCCCCGCACCGTCTGAATAAACCCGGGTTGTCCTCCCGCCTCCGCCACTGTTTTACGAATATTCTTGATATGCACATCAATCGTGCGTTCATAATTCTCCCATGCGCGTTCTCGGAAAAACCCCATTATTTCAGTACGCGAGAAAACCCTCCCGGGCTGCCGCATGAAGCCATGAAGTATGTCGAACTGGACAGTGGTTAAATCCAGGGCACGTCCTGAAAAACTCGCGCGGCGATGCCTCGCATCCAGCTCCAGATTCAGAACCCGCAGGCTACTTTGTTTATCCTCGCCCGCCTCCACCGTAACCCTCCGCATTACAGAGCGGATCCGCGCCGCCATTTCCTTCAAGCTGAAGGGCTTGGTTATATAATCGTCCGCGCCGAGTTCCAGTCCAATCAGCTTGTCGGATTCCTCGGCCATCGCGGTAATGAAAATCACCGGCGTATGCGAGTTCGCCCGAATTCGCCGCATTACATCCAATCCATCAAGTCCTGGAATCATGATATCCAACAGAACGAAGTCCACAGTTCTCTCACGAAGCAGCTCCAGGGCATCAAGTCCATCTCGAGTGCCGATCGTCTGCCAACCAATCGACTCTAAATAATCACGGATAATCCGGTTTAAGCCTTCTTCGTCCTCAACAACCAAAACAGTCATGCGTTCTCATAAAGAGAGCCCCCCTCGAACAGTTCGGGGGGCCGTTCTGTGACGTATACCAGGGCCCCCTTAACCCGCCGGGCGGATCCAGGGGACCGATGGAATCAGGAATCAGTAGGGATGGTACCAGCAGGGTCCACCCCCGGGACCGCGTCCACGGCCGCCCCATCCACGTCCTCCGTGATAACCCTTCCAGCCTCTTCCCCAAGCGCCGTGCCAATCGTCACTCCATTCGCTGTACCAGCCCATGTCAAGAGTTTCCCCATCCACTTCGGCCGAGACAAGCATCAGATGCACGGGTGAAAAGGGCGACTTGAAAGCCTCGATTCTCAGCGCCGCCCCATCGGCCGGCGGCATAAGGCTTCCCCTGGGCATGATCGGAATCATAAGATAGTAGAGTTTCCCGGCATCGGTGAAAATCGCCGGATACGCGCCCTCCTCCATCCTGAAAGTTCCGGTATAAACCTGGGATTCAGGCATCTCCTTCACGGGGCCCCACCCGTCCCATTTGCCAGGATAGATCCCTTCATCCTGGACTTCGCCGGAAGCGAACGCGACCGAGGTCAAAAGAAGCGCCAGAGTCACAGTGACAACAGTAAGCTTCATCAGAAATACCTCCTCAAATAAAACATTTTCCAACAATATCGCCCTCGAATATAAACGGATTGTAAACCAAATATATTTTTTTGTACTTATACAGGCCCCGGGCCCCAGTTCGCCTCTAAACGCTCGGACGCCGCCCACACGGCGCACTCCGCGCAAAGTCGCCAATTGCGGCGCTTTCTCATAAGAGTCGGTGACTCAAGGCAGGATGACAGCCTACAACTCAGACTGTTACAATAAACCATGAGCGCCGATAGCTATCTTCGCGTTGCCTGTTCCATCCCTGTCACGAAGCCGGCGGATCCAAGACACAACGCCAAATCCATTATTCAAAGCTATTCCAAGTGCCGTAACGCCGGCGCAAAACTGATACTCTTCCCGGAACTCTCCCTGAGCGGCTACACCTGCGCGGATCTGTTCTTTCAGTCCCGCCTTCTGGAGGAGGTGGAAGCTCAGACTCTAGACATATTGAGAGAATGCGATGAGGGGATAATCGTTTTTGGCCTGCCCGTCCCCCAGCAGGGCCGGCTGTTCAACAGCGCCTTGGTTGCCCAGGACGGCAGAATCCTGGGTATCGTGCCCAAAACCTATGTGCCCGACTCAGGGGAATACTACGAAAACCGCTGGTTCGCATCATCCTGCGAGGCCGGAGAGACTCACGTGAAAATAGGCGGGCGGCCTGTACCCTTCAGTGCCAATCTCTGCTTCACCCACAACGAAAGCCTCAGCTTCGCGGTGGAAATCTGCGAGGATCTCTGGGCTCCCATTCCGCCATCCTCGAAACATGCCATCGCCGGAGCCCAAATTCTTCTAAACCTCTCCGCATCCAACGAGCTGGTCGGCAAGGCGGACTACAGGCGCGAACTCATAAAGAATCAATCCGCCAGATGCCTGGCCGCTTACATCTACTGCTCAGCGGGTCCAGACGAATCCAGCACCGACACCCTCTTTGGAGGCCACGCCCTGATCGCGGAAAACGGCCGCATCCTTGTTGAAAACCAACGCTTCCCGGTGGGAGCCGATCATCTGGTCGCGGATATCGATGTGGAGTTACTCAATCACGAACGTAGAATCTCCCGCAGCTTCGGATCCGCCGCGAGAAGGGAGCTTGGGGGGGTCACCTACAACAGCATAAGGCTTGAGGCCCCGACCATGGGCGGAGCCGGGGCTTTTCTCAGGACAATTTCCCCCCGGCCCTTCGTGCCATCCAGCGAGACGGAACGAAATCTGCGCTGCAAGGAAATACTCTCCATCCAGGCTGCGGCGCTGGCAACACGCATGGAACACAGCGACATCAAGAAGGCCGTGTTAGGTTTATCCGGCGGACTGGACTCCACACTCGCCCTGCTGGTAGCAATCGGCGCCCTGGAAAGACTCTCGCTGCCCCGCGACGGGATTCACGCCCTAACCATGCCCGGCTTCGGGACCACAAAGCGAACCCTTGGAAACGTTGGAAGACTCTGTGCGGCCTTCGATGTCGAGCTCGAAACAATCGACATCCGAGAATCCTGCGGACTTCAAATGGAGGAACTTGGTCACAGCGGTCGGGCCGATGATATCGCCTTTGAAAATATCCAGGCCCGGCACCGCACCGCCCTCCTGATGAACAAGGCCAATATGCTGGGAGCCCTGGTTATTGGAACCGGCGATCTTTCCGAACTGGCTCTGGGCTGGTGCACTTTCAGCGGCGATCACATCTCAAACTACTCGGTTAATTCCGGGGTTCCCAAAACACTTGTCCAATATCTGATCAGATGGTTTGCCGACACTCATCCCCAAAGCGAGATTCGCGACACACTGCTGGACATATTGGACACTCCCATAAGTCCCGAGCTGCTGCCTCCGGATTCGAAAGGGAATATAAATCAGAAAACCCAGGACGAGATTGGCCCCTACGAATTACACGATTTTTTCCTCTACTATGCAATCCGCTATGGCTTTGGTCCGGAGAAGGTATGTGCCCTTGCCGCGAAGGCCTTTGGAACTGCCTATGAGCCTCGAACAATCAGAAAATGGCTGCGGGTGTTCTATGTGCGCTTCTTCTCCCAGCAGTTCAAGCGTTCATGCCTGCCCGATGGCCCCAAGGTGGGAACAATCGCGTTATCTCCCCGCGCGGACTGGCGGATGCCCTCCGACGCCCGGGCGAACCTTTGGCTGAAAGAATTGGACTCGCTGCCCGACAACTGAGGCTCTGAGGCAAAGCGCTCAAAGCCACCGGCCTTGGAGAACCTGCTCAGCTCAAGTCAAATCGCTCGAGTCGCGGTTCCATGAAGCGCGTCCGCCAAGAATCATTCAGCTAAATGGCGCCGCGGCGTGGAATGGCCGGATGCGTATTCGAACCGCTGCGTGCTTCACCGACTTTCCGTCTTTCGTTTCGCCATTTTTTCGCCTTGTCGCCATCCCCCCCGTCAAGCTCGGTTCCGGTCGGAGTCGCCTCTCGCTCGGAGGCCGCGGCAGCCAATTCCGAACGTTCCGACGCCTCATCCTCTCTCAAGTGGCATCTTTTATACTTCCTCCCCGAACCACAGGGACAGGCATCGTTTCTACCTGTTTGCTTCAACCGACTCCTGTAATCATCTTTCCTCATATCATCATCCTGAAATCCAAAATCGAAAAAAGAACTAGAAGTTAATCTCGAGTTTAGTATAACCCAAAGTCTCACCCAGCGCACACGCAATGGCATAACCCTCGGCAACAAGGTTGTGTGAGGCGCCTGTCAGCTTCTCGAGAGAGGTAACACCGCCGTTGAGAATGCCGCATGGCACTATCCAATCAAAATGGGAGAGGTTGGTGTTGACGTTGTAGGCAAAACCGTGGAGCGTGATTCTCTTCTTAAGGGCGATGCCTATGGCGGTGATTTTATCGCTGCCAACCCAAACGCCGGTATGCTCCGGGTGCGTATCCGCCTTGATGTTATGCGAATCGGCAAGATATCGGATAAAGGCGGTTTCGATGTTTTTCACGAGCGCGCGCACCCGGAAGTGATGCGCCTCGATCGATGCAATCAGATAACCAACCATCTGACCAGGCCCATGATAGGTAACCTCGCCACCCCTATCGCTACTGATAACGGCCACGCCGTGAGTGAAGGGATTGATCAGGATGTGATGGTTTTGATTCCTGCGAAGTCCGGTGGTGATAACCGGAGGGTGTTCAAGGAGCCAAAGCGTATCTGGTATCCTGCTTGCCAGACGGCTCCTATGGAGTTCGTACTGGCGGGTCAACGCCTGTTCATAGGGAATCGGAACTCTATCGCGCAGCACTCGAAGTATCATAGATATCCAGACACTATATCGACAGCGCCGTCCAGGCCCCATCCAAGAGCGCCCATAGCTCATTGTAGCCGACATCCTTACAAAGGGCAATCGACTCCTCAAAGTGGCAATCAATATCCCGCGGGCGGTGGGCATCCGAATTAATCATAATCCTGATACCCCGTTTCGCCGCGTCGGCCAATATCCATGGCGAGGGGTAGAGCACATCCACAGCGTTCCTACACATCGCGCCGGTATTGAGTTCCATTATTTTATTGCTCGCCGCAAGGGCCTCCAGGGCGGCGGCGACATGGCGCCGATACCATCTGGCATCCTCCGAAAAATATCTGCCATCGCCATTTCTCTTCTTCAGCACATCGAAGTGACCCAGAATATCGAAGCCCCCAAGCCGCACCAGCTCCGCGATTCGTCCGAAGTAGGCCTCGCTGAGAAATTCAAACGAGTTCCGATAAATATTGCCGAGCAGCCATTCAATCGCGTCCTCAGAGCCATCAACGCAGGCGTAATCGGGGTTTTGTTCCAGAGGGCAGGTGGAATGCACCGACGCAATCGCAAAATCCAGGCCAAGTCCGCTCCACCTGGAATCCTCCGGAGACTGTGAACCCGGTATATAGTCGATTTCCAGGCCCTTATAGATTTCAATTCCGCCCTTCCACTTTCTTTTCTGCCTCTCAAGCTCCGCTAGATACAAGACGAGGCGTTCCTCATTCAGCGTCCAATCGTTCTCCACCGGGATCGGAGCATGTGAACTGAATCCAAGCGCGGCGAAACCCTTTTCCATTCCGGCTCGAACATAGTCCTCAATGGAACCCTCGCCGTCGCAGAATTCGTTATGCGTGTGATAATTGACGCCGACCATATTGCCTTTCAAATCAATAACTCCTCCAAGTCTGTTCCCCCATCGCCCGCGAGAATGACGTGCCGCCCTCCCGGCGCGGCCTGAGAGCCAAAACATACTGACCGATTGCGGCGGAATGCCCTACGCGGTCTCAAATTGGCCGAGAGTTCCGGAATCAACCGTGCCACCGGCTTCTTTCCCTGCAATCGTTTGGACGTGAACATGAGGCTCGAGAGTCCAATGAAGCATGTCAATCTCCTCCCGTCGGCAAGTGCGATTTTTTATGACATGCCCGACCCCTGTTCGCATTCCCGACGGCGATACTCGCGACTGTCACCCAGAATATATCCCCATTCTCAACCTATAGCCCAGAGGCTGGGCGTGAATCTCATTGAGTCTCTCCGCCGTCAGGCCCGCTCAAGCAGTGAAACGCTCTTCCAAGATGAGGAATTTCAATCTGGTAAGAACCAGGCATCTGCGCCTATACTGCCACAACGGGAGTTGACAATGGCCAATAGACTGAGAAGCGCTACAAGCAGGAACGGCCGTCTGATGGCCGGCGCCCGAGCCCTATGGAAGGCAAACGGGATGACCGAATCCCAGATGTCCAAACCGCTTATCGCCATCGCCAATTCATTCACCCAGTTTGTTCCCGGGCATGTGCATTTGCATGATGTCGGCCAGTTGGTAAAAAAGGAAATCGAAGAGGAAGGCTGCTTTGCAGCGGAATTCAATACCATCGCGGTGGATGACGGAATCGCGATGGGGCATGGGGGAATGCTCTATTCCCTGCCCTCAAGGGAGATAATCGCCGACAGCGTGGAGTACATGGTTAACGCCCACTGCGCCGACGCCCTGCTGTGTATTTCCAACTGTGATAAGATAACCCCCGGAATGCTGATGGCCGCCATGAGGCTGAACATTCCAACAATCTTTGTGTCCGGTGGCCCCATGGAGGCCGGAAGGGCGGGTGGAAAGAGATTGGATCTTATCGATGCCATGGTGATGGCCGGCGATGAATCGGTGAGCGAAGTAGAGCTGGCCACGGTGGAAAACGCCGCCTGCCCCACCTGCGGTTCCTGTAGTGGGATGTTCACCGCCAACTCAATGAACTGTCTTGTGGAGGCTCTCGGCCTGGCTTTGCCGGGAAACGGCACCATTTTGGCGACACACGCCGACAGAACCAGGCTCTTCGTCCGCGCGGCCAAGCTGATAGTCAGTCTCGCCGAGCGCCACTATGATAAGGAAGATCTTACGGTTCTGCCCCGCGGCATCGCGAACAAGATCGCCTTCGAAAACGCCATGGCCCTCGACATCGCCATGGGGGGGTCCACCAATACAATACTTCACATACTGGCGATTGCAAGAAGTGGAGATGTGGATTTCAGCCTAAGCGACATAGACAGGCTCAGCAGAAAGATTCCGTGTCTCTGCAAGGTGAGCCCCAACTCGACGTATCACATTGAAGATGTCCACAGAGCCGGCGGAATTCCCGGCATACTCGGTGAACTCAGCCGGGCGGCGCTCATAGATGAAACTGCCAGTCGGATTGACGCGCCCAGCTTGGGGGTGGCATTGGATGAGTGGGACATAGCCAGAAAAAGCTCATCCGAGGCCGCGAAACTGCTCTATCGGGCGGCCCCTGGAGGCCGCCGCGGCACTCTGATGGGCAGCCAGTCCGCCCGCTACAGGGAGCTGGATTTGGATAGGAGCGCAGGATGCATCAGAGATATGGCCAACGCTTATTCGAAGGACGGAGGCCTCGCGGTTTTATTTGGCAATTTGGCAGAGGACGGCGCGGTTGTGAAAACCGCCGGTGTTGACGCGGCAATTCTGCAGTTTTCAGGCGTGGCAAGGGTGTTTGATTCCCAGGAAGCCGCCGTCATGGCAATTTTGGACGGAAAAATCACCGCCGGCGATGTGCTTGTAATCCGCTTCGAGGGACCCAAGGGCGGGCCTGGCATGCAGGAGATGCTATATCCCACCAGCTACTTGAAATCGCGGGGCCTAGGCAGAGTTTGCGCGCTGCTTACAGACGGGCGCTTCTCCGGCGGCACCTCGGGACTCTCCATCGGTCACGTGTCTCCCGAAGCGGCATCCGGCGGCGCGGTCGCCCTGGTTCGGAACGGCGACATAATCGATATAGACATCCCGAAGCGAAGCCTCAATCTCCGACTGGACGCCACCGAACTGGCCCGGAGGCGGCGGGCGGAATCGGCCAGGGGCGATGCCGCCTGGAAGCCCCGACGCGAAAGAATCGTAAGCGATACATTGAAGGCCTATGCCCACATGGCCGCCAGCGCGGATAAGGGCGCAATCCGAATCGTTCCCGAATAAGCGGTCGAAGGGGACGAGGCGGCATGATTTCCACCTCCGCCTCCTTTTTTCAAAATGGGCAGGTTCATTCCTTACTGGAGATATGCTTCCACCAAAGAAGAAGTGTTTTTACTTAACCATCCGGGGCTGGAATCCGTTAATGAATTTACCTACCTTGGAGATACAAATGATTGATCAGGCGGAGCTGCTTATGCGCGAGGGCGCATTTGAGAAAGCCAAGCTTCTACTTTCCAAAATTATTCTGGAAGACCCGGCGAACCTTCGGGCGATATGCGATATTGGCATCGCCTACACGGAAACCGGAGAAAACGAGAAGGCGATTCGCGCCCTGCTTCACTACATCAGCAACGACGATTCAAACCCCTACGCATGGGAAGCGCTCGGCTGTGCCAGATTCAGAACGGGCGATATCAATCTGTCCATGCAAAACCTCCGCAGATCTCTCGCCCTCTTCCCACACAACGCCTCCGCGCTCCGCAATTTGGGCATACTCCACAACATAGTTGGGGAAAAAATCGACGGCCTGCGCTTACTGCAAAAATCCATCAGACTCGCGCCGCACGATTATCGAAATCACTATGCTCTTAACCACGCCTATCGAGATCTTGGAAAAAACGAGGAACGCGAGAAAATACTCGAGCGACTCCTCGAATTCGAACTTCCCGAGGCGGTCCGCAGAGATGTGGTGATAAGTCGTATTCGGATGACACTGGACTGGGACTAGCCGCTCACACATGGACTCCGGCCACGGCTTGGCATAACATAGGGCTTGGAACGGAGGTAATCGTGGCGGGAGCGCAAAGCAATTTCCGGGGCAATCCTCAGCACTTGGCCCGCCTAGTCGAGTCGGCGCAGAAGGGGGACATCGCTTTGTGGAACAGCTATGTCCGTAAGATGGGTGCCGCCTTCCACGCGCGCCTTGCGGGGGCATCGCTAAGAGGTTTATCGCTTGGAGAAATAAATCTGGTGAGCGCCGATCTCCGTGATTCAGACATGAGCGGGGCGAACTTGGCTCGCGCCAATCTGGTTGGAGCGAAGCTGCAAGGCGCCTCCCTCGCGGAAGCGAACCTCAGCGGAGCGCGACTTGACCGCTGTGATTTCTCAAATTCCAATTTGAGTCGTGCGGATCTGACGGCTGCGGATCTGGGCACCACGATTTTCACAGGTGCCACTCTGAGGGGAGCCAAGGGAATCGATTCCGAAGCAGTGACAGGTGTCTCCGGCCTGGAGTCGGAAAAAGACTGTGCGGGAATGAGCCCATGGATACTGGCTCTAAAGGAAGAAATCCAACGTCGAGAACTGCGGCTTGCCATGGAAAAAGAACGAGCCGCGGCCGAGCGCAAAAGACTCGACCGGAAACTGGGACGCCGAAGGCCTCTGTTTCGCAAGGTGAAATAGCTGACGCGCCGTGGTGCTGGAATGGTGATTGGAGGAACAGGGACGCGCTCACTTCCAAGTCCAAGGTGAGAACGGGGTGAAATACACTCCCCCCTGGATGCCGCTTCCCGGGGGATTGTCACGAGTTCTCGGATAGAACTTGGAAATCTTTTTCCCGCACGGTTTTCCGATTCGCGAATTTCGCGTTTTCGATGGCTTTGTCGCACATTTCACGCACCTTGTCGGAAAGCTTGTAAATAACGGCGGACGAGCATCTCATATTGGCTGTTGTCCTGATATAGGCCCTTACCTTGGAAGCTACAATCAACGCTTGTCTTTCGGCCATTGTCGGCTCCTTGCAGTTCAAGTTACGTAATCATACCCAAACCATGCATGCTTGAGCATTCTCATTCGACGATGCATACTCGCGAGAAGGTGAGAAAATCAGTTTTTGGGTTCGCTGTCCTGCTCTTACTTCTTCTGTGTGTCAATCCCAGATTCGCCGCGGCTGAGCCCAGCGGGGCCAGTCTTATCATCATGGGCCCCGGTGACGCCATGTACGAGTATTGGGGCCATATCGGAATAGCTATCGAAAATGATTCAGAGGGAACCAGCCTCTTCTACGATTTCGGCAACTTCTCCTTCCATGCGGATAATTTCTACGGTAATTTCATCATGGGGCGTATGATTTATCTCGGCTCGGTTACGGCGACGGAATTCTTCATTGAGCAGGCGATGCGGGAAGACAAGGACTTGAGCATTTATCCTTTGAATCTTGGAGCTGAAGAATTGCGCGAGATGGATGCCTCTCTGCGCTGGATGACCCTTCGGGAGAATCGAGAATATCTATACGACTACTTCTTTAATAACTGCTCGACGATTATTCGCGATATTCTGGATGGTGCGACGGGGGGAGCCTTGCGGGCATCCACCGAATCTATCCCCGATAGGACTTACAGGCACTATGCAAGAACCGGGGCGCGACCGTCGTTTTTCAACGAGGTTCTGCTTCACTTTCTACTCGGCGAGCGGCAGGATGAGGAGATAAGCGTCTGGGATCTGATGTTCATACCCCAGGAGGTGGCCGATGCTGTACTTGGCTTCGAGTACCTTGGGCGCGACGGCGTGGCTCGGGTTCTCACCGATGAGGAAATCGTACTCAAAAAATCCACCCGCCCCCCCGTGCCGGGAGAGCCGCGAATCCTATGGCCCTGGCTTCTGGCGCTCAGTATCGCCCTTGGCATGTTATGGAATACGGGGGTGGGGCTCTTACGTGCGTTGATTATTCTCCTTGCCGGCATCCCAGGGCTGATACTTGGTTTTCTGATGCTTTTCACCGATCACGCGGCCGCCTACGGCAATATCAATATCTGGCCGAGCATGCCGTCGGTGCTCCTGGGCCTCGTCCTCCTTGCGATAAGAGGCAGGAAGAGATGGTCTGCCTGGCGAGAAGCGACGCTCGGTTGGATTTGGACTATCAATCTGGCCGGCCTGTCAGCGGCGCTATTTCTGCGGCTAAGTGGGATCAGCATACAAAGCGCCGGCGCCTTCTGGGCGCTCTACGGACCGCTGACACTCATGGCCTCCCACCCTGGGCAGTGGCTAAAAGGGAAGTTCCACTTTCGATTGGGCAAGTTCGGGAGACGCGGCGGCGGCGATGTCAAGCAGACTCGCTTCGCCAATAATGGTGATTGAACGACTGCCCCATCCGGCAAGGAGGGCCCCGGCCTCCTTTTTCAAATCCGACGGCGTTGCCCCAAGCTGAACATCCCGCCGCCTCTGTCTAATCTCGTCGGTGATTCCATACAGCCGCCGTTTGAAGGCGACAAGGCCTCTCTCGCCCGGAGCAAACGGCTGAAGCTCCTTGCCTATCAAACCGAGTACGGCCATATTAACCGTTCGATTTTCCAGTTCGGAGGCCGCCCATTCAAGGGAATCCCTGAAGCTTTTCAGAGAGGGTAGAATCACGGGGTCTCTATAGGTGCTGAAGGTGAAGGTTCCCTTGAGAACCGCCTGGGTGGCGAAGACGCCATAGGCGCCCCCCCTCATGCGAATGTTCTCCCATAGATAACCGGTTCCAAGTATGTGCGCCAGAAGTTCCAATCTAGCGTGCTCCGGGCTGCCAAGCAGGGGACCAGGCAGGCTGAGGGATGAAAATGTTACCGAGGCGGAAGTCGAAATGGTTTCTCCCAGAGTCTCATGTTTGAATAACTCAGGTTCGACCGCCGGCCGCGAGGGCGGTCCGGAGGGAAGGGTGCCGATCATGTCGAGGGTATCAGACAAACCCTTCGCGGCGAAATTCTCGTCTGATGTGAATACCGCCGACAGGTTTTCCCGCTTGATTAGATGCTTCTGTATCTCACTCAGTGCCGATGTGGCTTCAGCGGCCTTTGCGCCGCCAAGAAAGCGAATTTGCTCAACGCCATACCAGAGTTCTTCCCAGGAGGCGGCGATTGAGTGCTTTGCGGCGGCTCGGTTCGAACTGAAATAATGACCGGAGGGTATGAAGTCGGCGCGATAGTCGTTCTTGAGCTCCAGAAGCAAATCGCTCAGGCGACTTGAATCGGAGAAATCGGCCGACAGCAGCAGGCGCTGCGTGATTTCCAGCGCCTCCTCCCATTGCTGATTCAAGGCCTTCAGGCGAACAAAGAGATGGCGCTTCAAACCTCCGCCGGCATTGGGATGAACGGAGGAAACCTCCAGAGAGCAGCCCAGTCCGCCGGTTTTAAGGGATAATTCAACCGCAACGTCCTGATGGGCAACACCGGGCAGGCCCACATCGGTGAGAGCTCGGCCGAACAAGGGCAGCCAGGACTGCAGCCGCGCATCCAGACCGGTCAAATCAAAGGCCAAAACAAGATAACTCACCTTGTTCGTAAAGGTTGTGTGTATGTAACACTCACTCTGACCAACCTTTTCCAAGGGCAAAATTCGAACCTCCCGCGGTAGCTGGTTTCGCTTCAAAAACGGTATGCGGTTTAGAGCTTCCTTCGAATCTGGGGTGTTCTGAAAAGTCCCAAGGCTTTTTATCGATCTCTCGAGCGCCTCCGCGTCGAGTCCCCGTTGTTGAAGCCTGTTTAGTTCTCCGCGTTCCCTTGCAAGCCTGCGCTCGTTGAGCCTGGAACTCGGTATGACTGTCAGCGTCGAGCGATGGGGATTCTGGATAAGCTCCCGGCTGATGATATCTTCAAAATATCCCCTCTTCACCTTGCCGCGAAGGGTCTCCATGGGTGCTTCCAGGGCCAGGCTTTCCATCAACGCCCTATCGTACAGCCAGGACTTTAGTGCCCGTTTCATTAAACGCAATCCAAAGGGTGAGCCGCCACGAATTTCCCGCACCCGAAACTCCACCAACCTCATGGCTCCCTCAACCAACTCGGGACTGAGTTTTTCCCTGGCCTGCTTCTTGAGGGTTCTCATCACCAGTTTCTCAAAGTCATCCCGTTTCGAGGGATCCGTCCCCCTGAGTCCAACCGAGAAGGTCAGTTGGCGCAGGTTGGTATCCAGGCCGCTGACTGGAGAGATATCTTCCCCCAGGCCGCTGTCGATAATCGCTTTCTGCAGTGGAGCACCGCCATGGCCCAGCAATATGAATGAAAGCACCTGGGCACTGAGCACGGATTGCGAGTCGTTTTCGCCGCTGAGGAGCCAGCTTAGGCTGATGGTGCCACTTTTTTTGGTTGAGTCATCGCAGGGCCAAGCCATCTCCACGCGCCGCGGCCTCTCCCAGCGCCGCTGAAGCGCTATCTGAGAGTCAATTTCCTTTTTTTCGAAGTGGGAAAAAAATTCCCCATCCAGTATCCGAAGGCATTCTTCCAAATCCGCATTCCCGTAGAGGAAGACACGGACATTGGAAGGATGGTAGTAGTTCTGATGAAATGCCTTGAATTCTTCATAGCTGAGGGATGGAATCCGCGCGGGGTTGCCGCCGGAATCCCATCCGTAGGGAGAATTCGGGAACAGCAGGCGCAGGGCGTAGCTTTCCACAAACGTTTCCAAGGAGGAATAGGCGCCCTTCATCTCGTTTAAAACAATTCCCGCCCGACGCAGCTTCCCCTCTTCATCGTACTCAAGTCGATGTCCCTCCTGTGCGAAGACTTCAGGGCGTAGTTGGGGAAAGAACACCGAGTCGCCATACACCCTGAGCAAATTGATGTAATCGGCCTTGATAACGCTGGCTGCCGGATAGACAGTTTTGTCCGGATAGGTGATTGCGTTCAGGAAGGTATGAGGACTTCCCTTCAGTAAAACCGAAAAGAGGTCTTTCAGTGGATAACGCCTGGAACCACAGAGCGCCGAGTGCTCAAGTATGTGCGCCACGCCACTATGGTTTGTCGGCGGTGTTCTGAATATGTACGATATCAGATTTTCTGAATCATCGGCATGCACCTTGTAAACTTGGGCGCCCGTGGCGCGGTGGCTCAATTGGATGCCAGTGGCGTGGTACTCCCGCAATGGATCCACCGAGAGGGTGTCAAACCCGATGCCGGCAAAGTCATCCTTCATAGTTCTTCAAGTCCGGGATTTGGAGTCGAACGCTAGTAGCGTGAATGATTGAGAGTCTTGCGAATCTTCTTCAACTGCTTTCGTTTCATAGCCTTTCTCTTCCGATTTCTAATCGCGGATGGTTTCTCAAAGTATTCCCGTTTCTTGAACTCCCGGATAATTCCTTCCTTTTCCACCATGCGCCTGAAGCGCCGAATGGCCTTCTCCAGGGGTTCGTCGTCGCTAATTCTCACGTAGGCGATCTAAAATCACCTCCTTTCGCATTTAAGAGTTCAGCCAAGCCGCAAAATGCCACTACATCTTACCGATCAAGGTGTTCGTGTCAAGAAGAGGTTTTTCGAAAAAGTATCTGGGGTTCACCGGTGTCGATCCTATGCGGAGTTCCCAGTGCAGATGCTCGCCCGTTACAAAACCTGTATCGCCTACCGTGCCTATGCGCTGATTTTGCGCTACAAGCTCGCCCTCGCTCACATCAATGGAATCCATGTGGAAGTACACCGTGTAAACACCCGGCAGGTGCTCAATTACCACGGTGTTTCCGGTCAGTAATCGCTCGGTGGCGAGCATGACGCGACCGCGACCGGAGGCTTCCACCGGGGTTCCAATTCCCGCCCACAGATCGTCGCCCCTGTGCGTGGAGGACGATTCGGATCCATCCGGCATATGATACTGGCGCCTATCCCCGAAACTCGCCGTTGGAACACCGTCTTTTACAGGAATACTCATTGGTCCGATCTGATGTATCGCGGTTTTGTCAGGGCTATTGAAAACCGTCCAGAGCCGCCTTGCCTCGGCTTTTTTTCGCTCTGATTCATCGGTGTAAAGAGCGCTCATCTCCTCATTCAGCCTGATTACCTCTTTGAAATATGCTACGGCGCCGAGATTGATGTCGCGCTCCAGACGCCACTGACTCCTACCCAAGGTGGCATCCACCAGCAGACGATAACGGCCCGGCCCTAAATCCGCAGGTATGCCGAGGAGAGCTGTTGAAACACGGCGGCCGGTGGGAGTTTCCCAGTTGAATCCTTCGTTGCGGCTTAGGGCTATGTCGTCTTGGCTCTTGAGCGTTACAACTATGTTATCCATCGGATCGCCGGAAATCATTATTTGGACCACAGCCCCCGGCTCACTGTAATCGGGCGCTATTAAGATTGGATCGGCGTAGCCTGGCATGAACGAAATCAGGATAAGGAAGGCCAGGAGATTGGCCCGTCGAGGCGATTTTCCCAACCAATAGGAGGAATTGAGCTTCTCTAGCTTCTGCACGGCGAGGCCTCCAGGATTGTGAGTCGGCGCGCGTTGGTGCCACGCCAGGGGTCGCGATCCAGTTTATATACCAGATCCACCTCACCACCAATTTTAATTAATGAACCATAGTTTTCAACCCCGTTCCACCAGAGGGCCGGCCATCGGTTCGAACCCAGTGAAACCAGGAGTTTAAGATGCTTGTTTCTGGGTTTTCCAATCAGGCTTGCCTGGAAAATTCTAACTTCGCGGGTCAGGAAGACCAGCGGACGAAAGCCCTGGCCATACGGTTCCAGATCCTTGATGAGTTTCTCTATTCCTTCCGGACCCAGGCGCGAGATTTCCTGATGCGATAATTCGACATCGACACTTGGCCTGGTGAATTCCGCCTCGCCGGGTTTGGTGTGACCGATCCATTTCTGGCTGAGTGGAATCAACCTGGCAATTTTAGTGTGGGACATTCGAAACCCGCCCGCCTGGGGGTGTCCGCCGAAGTCATCGAAGAGCCGGGAGGCGGACTTGAGCCAGTCGAGAGCGTTTATGGTGGAATTGCATCGAATCGAGCCGGATGCTTTCTCATCTTTTATGGCAATTACGACGGCAACCGGAGCAATGGCTTTCTGAAAGCGGGAGGCAAGGATGCCGGTAATCCCCCTGGGAATCTCGGAATCCGCGAGTATCAGCATTCTGCCGGCAAAATCATCCAGCGACTGGTAGGCCCGCGGGAGCAGTTTCTCCCACAGATGATCTCCGAGCGAGCGGCGTTCCTTGTTGAACTCAAGCAGCCTGCAGGCCAACGAGGCGACCGTGGCCGGCTCGGTTTCAAAGAACAGTTTCACCGCGATATCCGCCTGGCCCATGCGTCCGGCGGCATTGACAAGCGGGCAGATCTGCCAGGCGACTTCCGTGGTGCTGATTTGTCTTTCATGCAGCCGGAGTTTTATCAGTAATTCGCGCAGTGCCATTCTGCGTTCGCCGCCAATTTGGTTTATTCTGTCCATGCCCATTCGGACAAGAATCCGGTTTTCATCCCAGAGGGGCATCATATCGGCCAGGGTTCCAAGGGCGACAAGTTCCAACCCGCGGCGCCAGGCTTCGAAATGGGGCCGCAGGGAGCGCAATCGCATGCTTATCATCAGATTACGCAGGGTGGAAAGTGGTCCGTTATCCTGGGGGGTGTATTTGGCAATGCGGCTGCCTGCCTCAAGCTCGGCGAGTGAGCGGTTTTTGAGTGAGGGGAAGACGGCTGCTATTTCGGGCGCTGCGTCGGCGATATGGACTTCGGCGCCGTTGAAAAAGGCCGATACCAGTGGAATTTGCGCCGCGCAGTCGTAGGAGAAGATGGAACCAGTGCCGATATAGTCCTTGAGCTTGCCGCGGTCTCTCTCGCCGCCGGCGCTGTTGACGGATATTCGGCTGATTTCAAGCAGGTTATGCATTCGCGCGGCTTCGATTTCAATTTCACCGGAGGCCCGGCGGGCGATCAGAAGGCAGCAGTCCTGGAGGGGGGACCGGGCCAGTGAGAGAGCCCACTGAAATTTGGAAGCTATTGCCGCGGCGCAGAGTCCATCGAAGGGATAGGAGCCGGAAATTTTAGGGTTCACGATGGAATGGGCATCGGGTAGCTTATCCTCTCTCGGCATGTGATGATCGAATACTAGGACGTCCAAACCCAGCTCGTTCGCCAGTTTTATCTCGTCGAAATCGGTGGTACCGCAATCAACCGCTATCACGAGGCTCTCGCCCGCCTTCGCACTCTCGTGCAGTGTTTCGACATCCATCCCGTAATCCGCATCGCCCACGGGCACCTGCCACCGCGTCTTGATGCCCACCATCTCAAGGGCTTCTACCATTATGACCGTCGCGGCCACGCCGTCGACGTCCCTATCGCCAATGACAAGGGCCTTTTCACCCTTTCTCGCGGCTGCCATGACTCTGCCAACCGCCTTCCCCATTTCGGGGAAGATGAAGGGGTTGTGAAGAAAGCGTTCATCCTCTTCCAGGAAATAGATTATTTTGTCAGGCGACGCCATTTGACGGCGGATCAGGATGGAAGCAGCCAGGGGGTCTAAATCAAATCGGTCTGCCAGGAAGTACGCCTCTTCGCTTTCAATCACGGATTCCGCCCCCTTAGACGCCAATTTCCTCAAGGATCAGACTCTGGGTTTTTAGCGGTCTTTCGGACGCGATGTCAAACGTTTCATGCAGTTTTGAGAAGCCGGAGTCGAGTCTGGATTTTTCCTGAGCCCACACTCTCATTAGAGGCTGACCTTTTTCAATTCTCTCTCCGGTTTTTTTCAGCAGTTCAATGCCGGCCAGGGCTTCGACGCTGTCCTTTACGGTGTCCCGACCCACGCCCAGGGCAACGGCCGCCACGCCTACTCCAAAGGCATCGATTTCGGATAAGTAGCCGGACTGGGGCGCCGGCAGTTCTTTGGAGTACCTGGCCCGCGCCCTGCCGCGCATCGCCATGAGTTCCGAGAAATTTCCACCCTGGAATTCCACGTTGGCCTTGAATTTTTCGAAGGCCGAGCCGCTCTCCATGGCTCCACGACAGCGCTCCTCGGCCGACTGGAGATTCTCCTCAAGTCCGCCGGCGATTAGCATCCAGGCACCCAGGCGATAAGTGATTTCCATTACATCGGCCGGTCCCTCGCCCTGGAGGCAGGCGATTGATTCCTCGATTTCAAGGAAGTTTCCCACGGTGAGGCCCAAAGGCTCCGCCATATCCGTCAACACCGCTACCACTCTGCGTTCAAGACTCTTGCCGGCTTCAACCAGGGACAGGGCGAGAGCTCGGGCTTCTTTCCTGGTTTTCATGAAGGCACCTTTGCCACATTTCACATCCATCACCAACGCCTGGGCGCCCTCCGCGATTTTCTTCGACAGGATGCTGGCGGTTATCAAAGGTATGGATTCCACAGTGGCGCTTACGTCTCTAAGAGCGTAGAGTTTGCGATCGGCGGGAACCACCTTCTCGCTCTGTCCCGACATGGCGAAACCGATTTTTTCAACTCCATTGCGGAAGCGGGCGGGGCTCAGGGCGGTGATGTAGCCCGGAATAGAATCAAGCTTGTCAAGGGTTCCTCCGGTGTGTCCGAGCGCTCGTCCGCTCATCATGGGAACTCTCAATCCGCAGGCAGCGGCCATTGGGGCTAGAATCAGCGATATCTTGTCGCCTACCCCGCCTGTGGAATGCTTGTCGACAAGGGGGGCGGCGATTCCCGCGAGGTCCATCACCTCCCCGGAGTCTATCATGGCCCGTGTAAGGTGCCCGGTTTCTTCCGCGCTCATTCCGTTTAGCAGAATTGCCATGCATAGCGCGGCGGCTTGGTAATCGGGAATATCCCCCGCCACATAACCCCGAATGAAGCTTCTTATCTGTTCTTCGTCAAGAGGCTTTGAATCCCTTTTGGCGGCGATTATGTCAACCGCCCTTGATGTCCGTTCGTACATGGCTTCAATAGTGCATTCTATCGACCGTTAGCGCAATCCCGCCGCCGGGCGCTTTCGCAGACTTTTCAGAGATCGCTCAAGGAGGCTTTGCGTTATGGCAAGGAGCCACTGTTCCACGGCGGCCGCGCTATGAATGGGAAGGCCTATTTTTATTGCCCGATTCATTTCGATATCGGAAATCACGAACAGCCAGCGCCTAGCTCCCAACGAGAGTTCGTTTAAATCGCCCGCCCCACAGTCGGGGCACACCAGCAGGCCGTTTGGAAGGAAGTAGACAGTTCTGTCTTCCAGGTTCCCGCCGCATTGATTGCACCGATTAAGCTCAGGCCTTACTCCTTCAATCTTGAGAAAGTTCCAGAGAAATGCGCATTTCAGCCTCGAAATTCCCTGCGGCACGCACCCTGACAACAGTGAGAAGGCGCTGGCGGCAAGTGTAAAAAGAGTTGTGGAATCCTCACCGGAACCATAGCTTCGCAGGAGTATTTCGGCCCAGGTTGACGCCGTGTAAAAGCGTTCCAGATCATCTCTGAGTCCATCGTGGGTGTCCACCGGATCGAAGCTGCGAAGCCGCCAGCGCCTTCTTGAGCCATCGTAGTGCAGTTCGGCTACTCCGCGATTATAAGGCAACGCGGCGCTCCGCAGGGCGCTCCTTCGACTCATGGCGCCGTAAGCCAGGGAATCCACCAAGCCTTTGCCGCTAACCAGCATCGAAAGGCCGCGATGGTGCTCGCCCACTCTGTTGGCACGAAGCACGATTGCCTGCGCTTTGATATCATAAGTCATTTCCGTCTCCCAAAGCACCAAACGCCACAGCGCCGTTTACGGCTTGCAAATCCGGCATGGACGCCGTTCACGCCAATCCTTCGAGGGAGTTCCCAATATGGGCGCCGTGCCTCGCCTCCCAAAACGCGGCCTCATATCCAGTCAGCTTCCATTCGGGCGATCCGCGTCCCAGGCGGCCAAGACTCCGATGGGGAAACTGTCAAGGGTTCTCATAATAGCACCGGCGAGGAAAATTATCACTTAAAACAGGGCTGGCCAAGTGAAAAATATTGAAAATAAGGCTGATACACTGACGAATTTGTTTGTCCCTCCGTACGTAAGGCATTATTTTTAAGATACCAGCGCCTAGGCCGCAAAAACTTGGCTGGTCGGGGGGCGTGGAGGAGCTGGGCGAAGCTGAGGGTCCGCAGATCCATCGACGTTTTGGCCGGCGGCACAAGAGGCTTGGTTCCACACGGCGTCCTCGGCATCAGGTGTGTGACCAGCCGGCTCTTGGCACGGGAATAGCCCTGCCATCTTGTCGCTCACTTTGTTCAGGACTAGGTAGCCGATCGGATGGCATGCACGGGCGTCCGATGGAGCGGAGCGCCATATTAGGAGCTTTGGAAATGTCAGAACGCAATGAGAAGCCGAATCAAATTATAGCGGCCACCGAGGTTTTACCGAAATACATCCACTTGGTGCCACTACAGGGTAAACCGATATTTCCAGGCATATTCACACCGATAATGATCAACGGAACCGAAGATATCGCCGTGATCGACGAGGCGGTGAAGACTCACAAGGTGATCGGTCTGGTCCTGACCAACAATCCCGAGGTGAATTCCCCCGGCCCAAACGAGTTATACAAGGTGGGAACAGCCGCCAAGATAGTCAAGCGAATCAATCTGCCGGATGGTGGAATCAACATTTTCATCAGCACATTGAAACGCTTCAAAATCACGAAGTTCCACGGCAAGACAAGTCCATTTTCCGCAGCGGTGCAATACCTCAACGACATGTACAATCCCAAAGACGTCGAACTGAAGGCCCTGACTCGTGCGTTGCTCTCTGAAATAAAACAGTTAAGCGAAGACAACCCTCTGTTCACTGAGGAAATGCGCCTTAACATGGTGAACATTGACGATCCGGGGAAAATAGCGGACTTCATTACCAGCATCCTCAATGTCGCGAGAAACAAACAGCAGGAGATCCTGGAAACGCTCAATGTGAAAAAACGCCTGGGCATGGTGCTGGTTCATATCAAGAAGGAACATGAACTCTCAAAAATTCAGAAGAAAATAGCCGGAGAAATCAACGAGAAGATTGAGAGAAACCAGCGGGATTACTTTCTGCGGGAAGAACTGAAGGCCATCAAGAAGGAACTTGGAGAGCCGGCGGACGCACGCTCAAGCGAGTACCAGAAATTCAAAAAGAAGCTCGCCAAATTCAATTTCACCGGCGAGATAGCAGAACAGGTGGAACGCGAGCTCAATAAGTTCCAGATAATGGATCCCCAGTCGAGCGAGTACATAGTCACCAGAAACTACCTCGACTGGATAGTGTCGCTGCCCTGGACGGATCCGGGCGCGGATGAGGTTGACATTGCCGCCTCGGCCAAAATCCTGGAGGAAGATCATTATGGTCTGGAAGACGTGAAAGAACGCATCATGGAATATCTCGCGGTTCGAAAATTGAAAGAGGATTCGAAGGGTTCGATTATTCTGCTGGCGGGACCTCCAGGAGTGGGCAAAACCTCGATAGGAAAGTCCATCGCCCGGGCCATGGGAAGGCCGTTTTTCAGATTCTCGGTGGGTGGGATGAGGGATGAGGCCGAGATCAAGGGTCATCGCCGTACCTACATCGGGGCCATGCCGGGCAAGATAATACAGGGACTGAAAATAGCGAAATCCCGGGGAGCCGTTTTCATGTTAGACGAGATAGACAAGCTGGGAATGAGTTTTCAGGGCGATCCCTCTTCGGCGCTCCTTGAGGTGCTGGACTCCGAGCAGAATATCAATTTCCGGGATCACTATCTTGATCTACCCTTCGATCTTTCCCATGTGGTTTTCGTAACCACGGCCAATACGCTCGACACGATTCCCCGTCCTCTCCTGGACCGGATGGAAATCATCCAACTTTCGGGCTACGTGGATGAGGAGAAAATACAGATTGCGAAAAAGTACATTATTCCCAAGAGCCTCCGGCGTCACGGATTGAAACGGGGACAGATTCGCTACAACCTGAGCTCGCTCAAGGCAATAGCGGATGGATACGCCAGGGATGCGGGAATGCGCAGCTTCGAAAAGGCTGTCGACCGTATCCACAGAAAGGTTGCGCTTGGTGTGATAAACAAATCCAGAACCCTGCCGATACGCGTCAGAACCGAGGGTCTGGAACACTACTTGAAAAAACCTGTGTTTCGGGAGGATGGACTGAAGAGAGCTGCCAAGCCGGGCATGGCCCTGGGTTTGGCCTGGACAAGCATGGGCGGGAGCATTCTCGTAATTGAGGCGGATGCGATTCTTGGAAAGGAAACGCTCAACTTAACCGGGCAGATGGGGGATGTGATGAAGGAATCCGCCGAAATCGCCTATACCAGAGTGAGAAAAATCGTCCAGGCCATAGAGGGGCTCGATAAGTTTTTTTCCACCCGCAGCGTCCATCTTCACATTCCTGAAGGGGCCATCCCAAAAGACGGACCCTCGGCCGGAATCACGATGACAACGGCCCTGCTCTCACTGGCAACCGGGCTGAAAACCAGACCAAATATGGCTATGACCGGGGAACTGAGTCTAACGGGCAGGGTTCTCTCGATTGGGGGCTTGAAGGAAAAAACCATCGCGGCGCGGCGGCATAAAATCGGCCATTTGATTATCCCGAGCGCAAACCAGCGAGATCTGGAAGAAATACCGGCTCAAGTGAAAAAGGGGATAGTTTTTCATCCGGTTTCAGAATACAGTGAGGTGGTTCAGCTCACTCTGCCTCAACTCAAGCTCTAAATTCAAGCCATGCTTAGGAGTCGATGCAGCGTCCGAATGTCCGATTTTCCCGCATGCCCGCTGGTGAAAACTGGACTTGGCAAGGAGTTAGACGAATGTTCCCGGAGGAAATAGATTATCGCGGTTACGCCGAACTTCTAATCGACGTCGGCATTGCCCTCAGACGGGGGGAGAAATTGTTTATCCGCCATGAACCCGGAGGCGCGCCGCTTGCCCGACGCTGCGCGGAAGTGGCATATGAGCGCGGCGCGCTGCTCGTTGAAACCCAGTTTTACGATCCGCACATCCTTCGGGCGCGAATAGGGGCGCAGGCTGAAAACAGGGAGGCCCTTTCGACCGCCCCATCCTGGTTGTCAGCCTGGCAGGATACAATGCTCAGGGAGTCCTGGGGATACCTGATGCTGAAATCCCATGAAGATATGGAATTGATGTCCCGGGTTGATCAGAACGCCCTGATGCTGTGCGAGCGGTGCAAGCAGGCTAAAACGCAACTTTTCCATGACGCGATTATCGACAATGCGATTCCCTGGTGCGTCGCAGATGTTCCGGGCCCGAGATGGGCCGAGCATGTCCTAGGCAGAGGGAAAAGCGCCGCCGACCTCTGGCGCGTATTGGTTCCCATTCTTCTTTTAGACCGCGATAATCCTGCCCGCGAGTGGGAGAAAAAATCCCAAGTCCTCGAGAAACGATCGGGACTTCTAAACAGCCGAGGGTTTGATTCCCTACGCTTCGAGGGCGAAGGCACCCGCCTGCTGGTTGGCCTGCTGGCGAAGTCAAAATGGATGGGAGGGAAGACAAACTGTCGAGGCAATCTATCGAATATCCCCACCGAGGAAGTATTCACCACGCCCGACAGAACGCGTTGTGATGGCTTTGTCCGCATTACACAGGCTGTCGAAGTGCGTGGCACCATGGTAAAGGGCGCGAAGCTTAGATTCAAAGACGGCCTTCTAGTCGATTTTGACGCCGAGGAGGGCTCAAACGCACTCAAATCCTTAATGGAAACCTATGAGGGTGTGCGCCGACTCGGCGAAGTGGCGCTGGTAGACGAGAGTTCCCCTATCGCGCGAAGCAAACTTCATTTCGGTTCGCCTCTACTCGACGAAAACGCCTCCTGCCACATCGCCCTTGGCTCCGGCTATCCCGTCTGCATTGAGGATGGGGACAGACTGGACACCGATGGGAAGAGAATCGCCGCCGGGTGTAACGTTTCCCTGGCCCACCTGGATTTCATGATAGGTTCATCCGACATGTCGATATTCGGCTTGGACGCGGGCGGCAGGGAAACGCCCGCAATCGTCAGGGGTCGTTTTGTTATATGATGGGTTGAGCGCGGCACACGGGAGTTCATCATCTTTCATTGATCTGCACCATACGGCAATGGGAATAAACGCATGAATCCACCTGTTTACGCGCAGCAAGCATCCAAGCTAGACTGCTCACCGTGAAAGCCTATCCAAGCGCGCCTAGTTTCAACCCGATACTCCTCGAATTACCGGGCCCCCTGGCGATAAGCTGGTACGGCCTGATGTACCTTCTGGGGTTCCTGTTCACCTATTACTTCGTGAATCATCATATCAGGAAACACAAAATCATTATGACCTCGGCTGAGTTCTCCAATATTCTTACAATGGCCTTTATAGGGGTTATTCTGGGGGGCCGACTGGGCTTCGTGTTGTTTGTCCACCCTGCCTACTATTTCAGCAATCCTCTGAAAATTCTCTCGATTTGGGACGGCGGAATGTACTTCTTCGGCGGCCTGATTCTGGCTATGTTCCTGCCCTGGCTCTATGTGCGCCGAACCAAGCTGAATTACTTGGACATAGCGGATCTGCTTATTATTCCTGTGCCTATGGCGCTGGCCTTCGGCCGCTGGGGCAATTTCATGAACGGTGAGTTCTGGGGAAAGCCAAGTCGCGCGCCCTGGGCGATGGTTTTCGATTCCGTGCCGGATTCGGAGCGGTTTAGCGGCTCAGTGAACTGGGTGTCATCGTGGGCGGCGGAAATTGGAATGGATTCCTCGGGACTGGTTAACCTGCCTCGGCATCCGGTGCAGCTCTATGAGCTGCTTTTCGAGGGAATTTTATTGTTCATTGTTCTCCTGCTGTTTAGAAGCAAGTCAAGACCAAGGGGTTCCGTTCTGAGTATGTTCTTACTCATCTATGGGGCGCTGCGTTTCTGGATTGAATTTTACCGCCATCCGGTTAGCCACTCGGCGCTTGTTCTGGGCAGCAGTTGGCTTACCTTGAGCATGCTTTTTTCCATACCAATGGTGCTTTGCGGCGTGCTCGGACTGTCCTTGAGTTTTAAGTTTAAGTTGAAGAACAAATTATATGAAACTCCGAAGCAGGGGCGATGAGTGTTCCCTTCAATTGGAGTCTGCTGCTGCGGCAGGCATGGCACTCGGTTTTCGCCACCAGAGGGACACACCGCCGCCTGAGCCCTCATCGCCTGAAGGTGCTTATCATTTTTTGGGCGCTTTTCATTCCCCACCAGATAGTCACTCGAATTTGCCTCGCCCTTGACAGCGTATTCTTCCCCGCGTGGCGCAAGAGGTTAATCAAAAAGCCGGTATTTATCACTGGCATCTTCAGGAGCGGCACCACTTACCTGTATCAAATGATGGCTGGCGATTCCGGTACGTTCAGCTCTTTCAAAACCTGGGAGATTTACCTGGCGCCTTCAATCGTGCAGCGGAAATTGCTGCGCCTGCTAAGGCGTCTTGATGCGCTTATAGGGAAACCGGTGTATCACCTGCTCTCCCGTTACAATTCAAGAAGACTCGGAAACATCCGCCTTCATCAAGTTGGGTTGTGGAAGGAGGAGGAGGACGAGGGTCTATTCCTCTTCCCTTGGGATTCCCTGTTCACCTGGTTCTTTTTCCCCGATTCAAGAGGCTTGGAGAAGTACTGGAATGCCAGGAGCGGAAGCAACAAGCGGCGTATGGAATTCTTCAGAGACTGTGTGCGCAGGCATCTTTACTTCCACGGGAAGGCCAGCGTCTATCTGTCTAAAAACCCGGCCTTCACTCCGATGTTGGCGAGTTTGAAAGAGACCTTCCCCGATGCCCGCGTCATATACATGCTTCGAACCCCGATGGAAGTGCTGCCCTCTCAGGCCGCCTGGCTTTCGTTTTGCTGGCATTATTTCGCATCCCCCGTCAAAAAATATCCGTTTACAACCGAGCTATTGGAAATGACAGCTACCTGGTATTCCCATCCCCTGGAACTCTTCGATAGCTGGCAATCGCAAGATTTTCTTGTGGTGAAATACACAGAGCTCATCCAGAGACCGGCCGAGATGATAGGGAAAATTTACAGGCATTTCGATTTGCCGATGTCGGAAGACTTTCAAAAACGGCTGCGGGCGGAGATTGGAGGGGGATCTAGCTACTCGGCGGGAATAACACTCGAGGAAGTGGGCTACGACAGACAGGAAGTGATGCGCAACTTCGCCGAATTATGCCGACGCTTCGACTTGGAGAACTGACTCCGTATCTGATATCGGCGGCCTAGTGTCGGATCAGCGGATTACAGGCGTCTCTTCTCTCCGAGGCCGTGGAATTTATCGCCCATAGGTATAACTCCTATAAGTCCGTAGTCTTTGTTTCAGGATTGCAGTCGCCTCGACTGACTCCGCCGCCGGCATGGCAAGTCTTGTTGTCTACCTCACGCCAGGGCGCCAATTCGCTTGACCCCTGCGCTGACATGGCCTAGGCTCTCCGAAGATGGCCAGTTTCAGCGAGCAGGTGGATATGATCAGGGAAGTTTTCGCCTATTCGGAACGTTTCCGCGGCGCCACCTTCGTGATTAAGATTTCGAGTCGGATAATAGACCATCCAGATTTTCCCCAGCATGCGGCTGACCTGGCCCTCTTGCACAAGGCCGGTATTAGAATTGTCATAGTTCCAGGGGCCAGAAAAAAAATCGACGAGGTTTTCAGCCGTTACGGCATCAAGAAGAAATACATAGGCACTATTCAAGTCAGCGACCCTGAGACGGTGGAGCTGGTGAAGATGGCTGCCTTCGACGCGGCGCATCGGGTGATGACAGCTCTTTCGGGTCATGGCATAACTCCCCTAATCGGTGATTGGATTAAGGCTAGATCGCGGGGTGTACAGCAAGGGGAGGATTTCGGAAGCAGTGGTATCGTGGACCGTGTGCGTGTTGAGTCGGTGATTCGGTCGCTTGAACTTGGGCATCTGCTTATTTTCCCCTGCATCGGACACAACGACATAGGCCGGCCTTTCAATCTTTCCTCAAGCGAACTGGCGCGAAACATCGCCACGTCCCTGGGGGCCAAAAAACTCTTCCTGCTGACGGCAGATCCGGCAATAAAAATTCCCGAATGGATGGCGCCAAGCGGAGCGGAAATCCTGAAAGACGGCAGAATTTTTCGCATGCTGCCGAACGTGGCGACAGAGCTTGCCGCCATGAACTCCGACAAACCCGGGCGAGTCAATCTCGACAACGCGGCGGAGGCATGCCGGGCCGGAATCGAACGTTCACACATTCTCGACGGCAGTCAGTCTGGAATACTGCTGAAGGAAATCTTCTCCAATCTGGGGGCTGGGACAATGGTGTTTGCCGAAGTCTACGAGCGTATTCGCCCCATGAAAAGCTCCGATGTATCCAGTATACTCGAAATAATGAAACCCCTTGTCGCCCAGGGCATTCTAGTGAGGCGCAGCCGGGAAGAACTCGTAGAGAAACAGAGCGACTACTGGGTTTACGCGATGGATGGGGTGGCGCACGGTTGCGCCGCCCTTCATATCCACGACGAGCAAAGCGCGGAAATCGCCGGGGTGGCGGTAGATCCGCGTTATACTCAGCTCGGAATAGGTAGAAAACTCATCGCCAAGCTCCTCGAAGAGGCGGCAAAAACTGGCAGCCGAAGAGTCTTCGCTCTTAGCACCCGCAGCTCCGATTGGTTCCTCTCCCAGGGATTCCACGAGGCCTCGATATCCAAACTTCCGACCAAAAACCAAAAGGAATACGACGCGAGCCGAAAATCCAAAATACTGATGAAGGAACTTCCCGGCTGAGCTCTGGCGTTCCAAGCCAAACGCCTTCCGCGAAATGGCTGAGGACCTCCTCTTGACATCCAATACGCGGCGTTTTCTCTGATCCCCCCCCCTGCGCTCGAAATGACCGACTCCCTACGCGGAATTCCTTCGCAGAAACACAATCACCACCCAGATTAAGATTACGCCGCCCAGGAAGGTCAGGAAAAGCCTGAGCGGCAGTCTCATCGCGAGGGCCACAGTCGCCACCTCAACTACCAGCGAGGGGATTTTCCCCAGAGTACTGGCCGCCGTGAAGCCAAAGACATTCATGCGGCTCGCGGCGGCGGCGACTGTAACCGCCCCGGAGGGCATGTATGGTAGGAGTCGAAACGCGAGTACTAAGAAAAAAGCGCGGGTTGGCGGCGCCTGGGACAGGCGAGACATCCGTCTGTCAAGGTAAGCGGCGAACCTGCTCTTACCCCTTGAGAGCCTGTTCAGTCCCTTTCTATAGAGCAGAAATGCCAGCACCGCGCCCAGCGATTCCCCGGCGATCGAAAGCGCGGTTCCCCACCAGACACCAAAGACAATCACATTGGCCATCGTTATGAAATAGCTTGGAAGCACTCCCACAATCGCTATCGCGATTTCCAACAGAAGGCTGAGGGGTATGGCGATGGGACGGTAGCTGATCAGCAGGCCACTGAGCCATATCTCATCCATAGACGCTTATGTCGCATTTCTCGTCAATGGCCCAGGCATTCATAAGCCAATACTACATCAAGTCGAGTTTGGAGAGCCATATCTCATAGTCCGCTCGCGCTCCCGGTTCCCTACCCATTGGAAAGTCGTCAGTCTCCTGATTCCTCCCGGGCCTTATTCATGGTTTCCGCATGTCAGTTTCAAACCAGCGGGCTGACAATGCAATCCGAGTCTTCGAACAGCGCCGGAATCAGATTCTGGCACCTTCACCGGAATAATGTAATTGACCACCCGCGGGCTTTCCTCTAAGCTCAATGCTCTCATAAGCTGCGCGCGCTGATGCGCGAGGATTCGATAGCGGAATTCCAAGCAAGAAACAACATGACTGAGTCAACCCCGGAAAACAGCACAGGATGGACAAGCGTGAACGGACTTGAAATCCGACCGGGCAGGGCCCATCCCTTTGGCGCGATAATTGATCCCAAAGGCGTTCAGTTCTCACTGTTTTCTAGGCACGCCACATCAGTATCCCTACTGCTCTTCGACAACGAAAGAGATTCCGCGCCCGCCCATGAAATCAAACTCAATCCCGAACGCCACCGCACCGGAGATTGCTGGCACGTGTTCGTAAAAGGAATCAAGCCCGGGCAGCTCTACCTATACCGCGTGGACGGGCCCTACCAGCCGCTCAAGGGCCACCGGTTCAATAAGCACAAGCTTCTGCTTGATCCCTACGCCAAGGCCTTGACCGGGAATTTCCGATGGGATATCAGCGACGCCTTCGGATTCATACCCGATCATCCGGATGCCGATCTGTCCTTCTCAACCAAGGAAAGCGTCTTGAGTATTCCCAAATGCATTGTTGTCAGCGACAGCTTCGACTGGGAAGATGATAGACCCCTGAATTATCCGCTTCGCCGAACAATAATCTACGAAACCCATGTTGTAGGCCTCAGCACCCATCCAGAGGCACAGCGGAGGTTCAAGATAAAAAATCCAGGCACCTTCAGCGCGGTTACGCAAATGGTACCCTATCTAAAGGAATTGGGCATCACCAGCCTCGAACTCCTTCCAGTCGCTGAATTCGATACATCCGAATACCGGAATAAAATCAATCCAATCAACGGCGAACTCCTTGAAAACTACTGGGGATACTCAACCATCGCCTTTTTCGCTCCAAAGGGCGGCTATGCCTGCTCCAGCGCCCGTGGTGAGCAAGTTATCGAATTCAAGCGGATGGTGAAGGAAGTCCACCGCGGGGGCATCGAAATAATCCTGGACATCGTGTTCAATCACAGCGGGGAGGGCGACCAGATGGGCCACACCCTCTCGTTCAGGGGCATAGATAACAGAATCTACTACATGCTTGCTCCAAACCCACGCTTCTACATGAGCTACTCAGGGTGCGGAAATACATTGAACTGCAACCATCCGGTTATGCAGGAATTCATACTGGAATGCCTCCATTACTGGGTGCAGGAAATGCATATCGATGGGTTCCGCTTCGATCTTGGCTCCATACTCGGACGCGATTCAAATGGCAGGTTGATGGATAAACCACCCGTTCTGGAGCGCATCGCTCAAGATCCTGTCCTTCGTGACACCAAGATTATTGCCGAGGCCTGGGACGCCGGCGGCGCATACCAAGTGGGCCAGTTCCCGGGTGGACGATGGGCGGAGTGGAACGACAGATATCGCGATGATGTCCGGGCCTTCTGGCGCGGCGACTCCTATAAAACCAACTCCTTCGCCACCCGCCTGGCCGGCAGTGAGGATCTCTACCTACAAACCGGTCGCAAACCATACCATAGCATCAACTATATCACCGCTCACGACGGATTCACCCTCGCCGATCTGGTATCCTATGAGACAAAACATAACCACGCAAACGGCGAAGAAAACCACGATGGAGGCAACAACGACATAAGCAGAAATTGGGGAGTTGAAGGTCCCACGAACAACCGAAAGATAAACCGGATTCGCAGTCAGATGATTCACAATTTTCTAAGCACCCTCTTCCTTTCGAGCGGCACGCCGATGCTTCTCGGAGGCGACGAATTCCACCGTTCCCAGAATGGAAACAACAATGCCTACTGCCAGAACAATCCGATTAGTTGGCTCGATTATTCACTGATTGAACGCCACCCCGACACTCACCGCTTTACGCGACTCCTAATCGACTTTCGTAAGGCCCATCCCGCCCTTCAACGCCAAGAATTCTTTGAAGGCCGTGATTTCAGCGACAACGAAGTGCCCGACATAGGCTGGTTCTGCGAAGACGGTAAGCCGATGAACTGGAACAGAGCCGAAAACATACTCGGGCTTCGGATTGATGGAAGCCGCAGGGAAATTCACGCCGACGACGACGATGTCGACATATGCATGTTCTTCAATGCCACGAAAAAAGCCATACGCTTCCTCATCCCACAACCGCACGAGGGACAAATCTGGGTTCGCGTAATTGATACCGCCCAACCCAGCCCGAACGACATACTCGAACCAGGCCGGGAACAGGCCATCGGCGATGCCACCCATTACCGCCTCCAGCCCTATTCCCTGGCTGTACTCATCGGCATTCATACTTGGAATCGATAATACAGGAGCGGTTGAAAACAACCTTACACTTGCCGCCGGGTGATTTCCGCATCCACGTCTGGGGCCATTCGTTCCCGTCGAGTACTACTCTCAGAACAGCACGTGAATCTCTTCAATATCGTTGGTGACATTGAACCCCGCGCGCCTTAGTTCATCCATGCTCAAAGTCAACCAATGCCCAAAGGAACCCTTCGCTTTGCCGCCTGGATCCATCGACGCCGCGTTTCCATAACCTTGCAACCTTGCAGTTTGCATCAGAATTTCCGTGGCCCCCCACACATCCAAGGCAACGGGATCTCGTCCGGCCGCTATTATCCCGGCTAAATCCGCATCCTCATAAGAAGTCGAGGGACCATTGTTCGGCCTTGCATTCACCCAGATCGCGTCAAGGATATTCAAATCCGGCATTCGGGTTCGCGCCATCTGCGTGCCCATCCCCCCCGTCCCCACCTTCCTGTGAGCATTATGCCTTGTGAGCCTATTGGAAACCACGCCCATATAGTGCTTTACCGCGCCCGTCGCCCCATAGATGAAATGGCTTTTGAGCACTGGAACATTGATTATTTTCAGCCGGCTGGAATCATATGCGCCTTCGTCCCATATGCCCCTGGCAAAACTCACCTTCGTTCCATACTCAGTCTCGAATTTGGGATAGCTGACAATAATTCCAGTTCTGCTTGAGGGCTTGGCGGCCACAATGTAACCATCCCGATAGTCCCCATCGGCGTATTCCTCCACCTTTCGCAGTGTGATGGTATCCCAAAGATATGTTGACACCCGATGCTTCGCCGAAAACCTGCGCCTCACATCCTCATAGGATTGGGAACCATCCATCGCATTGTTCTTTTCCCAATCAAGGCTGCCCCCATTCCCAGCCGAACCATATTGAGCTTGGCCGTTATCGGCAATGACTATCTCGCCTCCAAAGCCATCTGGGTGCGCAACTATGCTTTTCACGATGGCCGCCACCAAATCGCTGTTTGTTCCACCTCTGGAATCCCACTGAGAATTCACCTTTATGATTACCACATCGTTATTGCCAACAATCCCAGGCATCCCGTCTTGAGCATAAAAGTTCTGACCATCCTGCTCCATCAACTCGATAAGTCTGGCAAGGCCCGCCTCGGCATCTGTTCCGGCCCGGCCGGCATATACAGTGGAAACCCGCGGGCCAAGTGCCTCCCGCGCTTCGATCACCAGAGGAAGCGGTATTTCTCCTCCCGATTCCCCGGCCCCGAATCGGGTAAGCGATGCGGCATCGACAGGAGCATCCCCCGAGGCAGTGAAATACATCATTCCCACAGCCGCGAGGACGCAGATGAGCCACAGGGAACGCCTGCCGGCGCGACTCACTCCAACCAAGGGAACGAAAACCGTACTGAGCCATAGAGCCGCATTGGTCGAGGCCATCCGCTGACAGGGATAGGCCGCCCTGGACGGCTTTGGTCCGCTCCTTATAAAAAACCAAAGCAGACTGGCAAAACCTACGAGAAACCATCCAAATCGCGAAGTCCACCACTTGGATTTAACCGAGTTCAAAAACTCTCCACTCATGGTTTCATTGTACACCATTTTTCCGTTAAAATCCCGTATGGATAGACGTTATCACATGAATTAGCATGCTGAAAACATTGCCCTGTGCCAAAGAATTTATCCATGCCGCCCGAGTGTTTTCCCTAAGCCTGGCCATCGGCTCCACCAGCATGGGAATAATCGCCTCCTGGCACGATGGTTCACTGGCCGCGCTCGAAACGTCCAAAGCAGTCTTACTTATCGTGCTGATCACCGTGGCCGGACTTGCAGCCCAATTGGGCGCGAATCTAATCAATGATTACTTTGAAGGTTCGTTCAAGTACAAAAATCCAGTAGTGCCCACGAATCCCTTGGCCCCAGCGGTGACCACGATGAGATTTCTAAACAGGAATAGAACCGTCTTCGATGTCTTCGTGTTTCTATCAGGCATAGCGGCGCTTGGCCTCGCCGGACTAATCGGACTCTATCTGACATACATCAGCTCGTGGCCGATGCTTCTAATTGGCCTATTGGGTTTGGCAGGTTCTTACGGTTATACAGGAGAGCCCATCGTTTACAAAAACAAGGGACTCGGAGCACTTCTCTCCTTCATACTCATGGGGCCACTGATGAATCTAGGGGCATACTATCCAATCGCCAGAATCTTCAGTTGGAATCCGATAATCCTTGGCCTGCCGCTGTCCCTGTTGATTCCAGCCCTGATGATTAGCAACGAGATGAGAGACTTCGAAGGGGATAACGGACTTGAGATTGGGACACTGAGCAATAGGATCGGGCGTCGATGGACGCTCTTCATCTACGACTCCCTGCTGGCTTGCAGCCTGATTGCCATAGTCGTTCTCGTAGTACTGGAACTCTATCCCGTACAAAGTCTTCTCTCCCTATTGTTTCTGCCCATCGCCCTTGAGGCCCGGCGCAGGGTGGTTCGGCATAAGAACTCTGGAATCCGCCTGACGAATCTGCTGCACCAGTGCTTGTTCATAACGCTCGTCATCACATTTGTTCTAACCAAGCCGCAGCTCGCCGTCATCGCCGACACTTAATGGCGCCCTACAGGAAGAACATGTGAGTCGCCCTGATTTCGCCGTCTCCAGCCTTCTGCAACAAACAGGGCAGGTGAGCGTAACGGGGAACACGTCAACCGAGGGTGATTCAATATTCACACTGCTCAGCGCCTCCTTCCGCGTATTACAGAAATGAAAGAAGGAAGCGAAACCGAGAAGCTTGAAAACTTCAAAAATCTTCTTGGGCATTCCAAAGATAACCAGCGATCCACCCCTTTTCCTGACCGCTCTCAGCAGAGCAGCGAAGGCGCCGATTCCCGCACTGGTCATGTAGGTGGTCGCAGTTGCGTCAATGACAATGTTTACGTAACCCTCTTCTATGACCTTCGAGATTTGAATTCTGAAGAAGTCCGCGTTGTAAGTATCAATCATACCGGTCAGATGGATTATCAGCGTATCTTCCACACCGACTTCCTCAGGGGTGAGCTTGAAATCCGGATGCTCGCCAAGGACGAAATTCAAATGCTTGTTTTCAGATTTCATCATCATTCAACTCCTTGTTCAGGATGTATGAATAATCCGGCAAGCTTTATTCCAAAGGGCTTATTATATATGCAATAAGTAATTATCCCGCCTTTGTCTCCGTTTGGGCATTCTGAATCCAAATGATTATTACATAAGCCAGAATCTAACACTGAGGTTTAAGTATTTATCTACAAAGCAATTAGATGGCGGAAACGCTGGAAACGCGCTATTCATTCTGCATAGCGCGGCGCGCTTGTTCACCGAGGGATGGCGCTCTGGTTCAGAAGCGAATTCTATCTGAGAGAAATGAATGGGTATTCGCAGACTCCCTCTAGACGTCTATGGGCGTGAAATCGAAGGCTTGTACATCAAATAGGCCGCTAACGGTTAACTTCAAGTTAGGGATTACGGGCAGGGCCAAGAAGCTCAGTGACATAAAGGGGTCCAGTTCCGCGCGGACGCCAAGTCTCTCGTGGGCCAGTTCAATCAATTCGCCGAGTTTCCTGGCTGTAACGTCGCCCGCTTCGTCTGTCATGAGGCCACCGAGCGGCAAGGGCAGAGTTCCAAGCATCCGGCCGCCTGTGGCCGCGAGCGAGATACCGCCACCGGATGCTTCAAGGGCATGTAGCGCGGCCAGCATCGCCGCATCATCGTCGCCTACGCAGATTAGGTTATGGGAATCGTGCGCGATACTGCTTGCAATCGCACCGCCGGACAGGCCATATCCCTTGAGGATGCCCAAACCCATGCGTCCGCTGGCCTTATGCCGCTCAACCACGGCCAGTTTCAACAGGTCTGATTCGGCCACAAACAAACCTTTCTCATTCACCGGAACCTTTAAAACAAGGTTCTCGGTAATGAGACTGCCGCTCACCAAGGCTATCACCCTTGCCTGCTCTGATTTCAGTCTCAACTCGAGTCCACGCGAATCCAGGGAGGCAATTCGCACCGTATCCCGCACGGGCCGGTTGTCGTACTGGGGCGGATTACAGGTCAATTTTCCATCCTCCGCAACCAACTGCCCCCCCTGATACACCATGTCCACACAGAAGTCTGAAAGTTCGCCCTTCAACACCACCATATCCGCGCGGTGATTTGGACACAGGGCTCCTCTGTCCTCCAAACCGAAGGCCTCGGCGCCATTTAGGGTGGCCAGGCGAATTGCCTCTACCGGCGCCACGCCATGGCGAATGGCTTCCCGCACATTGAAATCGATATGTCCCTCTGCCAGGATGTCGCCCGGGAGCTTATCGTCCGTACAAAATGCGCATCTCCGTCCCGCGCCGCCCCCAATGCCATCTATCAGAGTCGCCAGATCCCGTGCGGCAGTCCCCTCCCTTATAAGAATGCGCATTCCCATGCGAAGCTTCTCTCTCATTTCTTTGGTATCGGTGCACTCATGATCGGTTCCGATGCCCACGACACTGTAGGCGGCTAGTTCACTCCCGCTCATCCTTGGGCTATGCCCATCAATCCGCTTACCGGCCAGGCGAGTCATAACTATCTTTTCCACTACATCCCTTCCGGCCGCCGCCACCGCCGGATAGTCCATCACCTCTCCCAAACCAAGCACTCTTGGATGGTCGATAAGGGTTTCCAATTCGGAGGCAGTCAACTCGGCGCCGGAGTACTCAAACTTCGTTGCCGGCACGCATGAGGGCAGCATTAGAAAAATCGACTGAGGTAGGCCCTCTGAAACTTCCAACATCCAGCGAACTCCATCCATACCCCGGACATTTGCAATCTCATGGGGATCGGCAATCACCGTAGTAGTGCCCCTCGGCACCGTTAACCCGACAAAACCACTGGGCCCCTGCAAGGAACTCTCGATATGAACATGAGCATCAATCAGGCCCGGAACAACAATTCTGTTGTCCAGGTCCATTTCCACTAGGCCATGATATCCCTTGCCGATGCCAACGATCCGCTCGCCTCTTATCGCCAAGTCACTCGAAATAAGAGCGCCGGTAAAAACATCAAGAATTCTACCTCCACGCAGCACCATATCCGCCGGTTTTCTGCCCGAGGCCATTTCAATATCAGCCAAAATATCATCAATCATACTAAGTTGATTACCATAAACCAGAAATCATCGGAAATCAACAACCTCACTTCGTGGGAGGAACCCTGAACCTAGCGCGCCAAGTCTTCCAGAAAAACCTCTATAGCCGAGACAGTCTGTCTCGGATCGGCTGTCCCGATAATGGCCAACTTGAAGAGATAGGCCTGAATCAAATCAAGTATCAGTACCGAAGTAGTGTCAACTTGAATCGCGCGAAGTTCGCCCGTCCCAACACCTCTCCGAAGCATCCTCCTAAGCAGGTGATCAAGCTTCAAAGTTCGCCGACGGATTATCTCAGGGAAATTTTTGCCCTCGTGTCGCTTCTGGAAAAGATAGTCACCCAAGCTGGCAATGAAATCCCGATTCAACCAGCTCTTGAAAATGATGTTCCCAACAATTTTCCGGATATGCACAAGAACCGGGCCGGATAACTTCGCCTCATTCTTGTAGTCCGAGAACATTTCGTCCGTATAGTATTTAATCGCGTAGGTAAAAATTTCTTCCTTATCCCGGAAATACAGATAAAGGGAGGGTCGTGAAAGCTCGCAGGTTGCGGCCAAGTCGGAGAGGTTTGTATTCCGATAACTCCTCTGAGCGAAAAGAGCGAAGGCTCGCCGAAGAATCGCATTTTTTCTCTGTTCATGATCGATAATCTTTGGCATGCTGGCACCCAGTCCACATAATCAGCGGAACTCCCATCCTGTTTTCAGTGGCAGCCCTCACGATGTTAAGGATTTCTCGCCGCTATTTAGCGACGGAATCGCCCGTAGCCTAGCCCATGGGATTGACATCGGCGTCATAATCCACACCGGGCCAGTCAAATCCATGCAAGCGCATGAAATCTTCCTTGAAGCCCTTTATATCCGTAAGCGTTTCAAGGTTCTCACTGCTAACCTTATCCCACCTCGCTCCAATAAGATCTTGAACATCTCTTCTCATCTCCCAATCATCCATGTGGACCAGTCTGCTTTCATCCATCAAAGTACCGCTCGGACCATAAATCTTGGTTCTCAACATGCGGTACATCTGTTCAATGCAGCCCTCGTGAATGCCCTTCTCCTTCATGATCTTGTAGAGTAGCGAGATGTAGAGGGGCACAACCGGAATTACAGAACTCGCTCGGGTAACCAGGGCCTTATTCACGGATACAAAGACCTCGCCTCTGATAGATTCTAACATTGAATTCAAGGCGGCGGCGCTCCTCTCCAAATTCTCCTTGGCGGATCCTATCGTACCTGCCCGATAAACCGCATAAGTGAGTTCCGGCCCAATATACGAATAGGCGACGCTCTTTGCTCCCTCCGCCAGAACATCGGCTTCCAGAAGGGCTCTAATCCATAGTGTCCAATCTTCGCCTCCCATAACCTTAACCGTACCTGCCTCCTCCTCGGCAGTGGCGGCATTGATGCTGATCTCGCCAACCGTCCCTTTGATGAAATCCACTGATTTCGCGGTGTAAGTTTTCCCCAAGGGTTTCAGCACCGATTTGTAAGTTTCGCCGCTATCCGGATCTTCGCGAACAGGAGAGGCAAGGGAGTACACCACCAAGTCCACCCGGCCGAATAGTGCACGAATCCTATCAACCACTCTCCGCCGAGTCTCATGGGCGAAGGCATCAGCGTTCAAACTCTCCGCAACAAGATCCTCCTTCCCTGCCGCCTCATCGAAATACATGTTGCTATACCAGCCAGGGCTCGCCGGCTTCTTTTCCGTGGGTCCCCTCTCGAGGGAGACATTCAGGGTGCCGGCGCGGCCTCCAAACGCAGCCGAAACGCGAGTTGCAAGTCCGTAGCCGGTTGAACCGCCCAAAACCAGTACCCGCTTGGGCATGGCAAACTCGCCTGCCTCCTTGACATATTCAATCTGCTCCTCCAAGGCCTTTTTCAAGCCGAGGGGATGGGCGGTAAGGCAAACCCCGCCGATAATCTTGGGTTCGATAAGCATCTTCTAATTCCCCCCTCCTCCCGGGCCCATCAGACATAGCCATGAGGCCTCGGCAACTAATTTCTCCCCAACATAGGCCTTGCCGTTCTGACGGATTCCGCGGGAGCTGATCTGAACATTCTGAATCTCGAAGCGCACCTCGTCGCCCGGTAACACCTGTTTCCGGAATTTAACCTTGTCCACTGTAGCCAGGAAAAAAAGCTTATCGCCGAGAACGCCGGACTGGGCAACTCCCGCTCCGCCGCACTGAGCCATGGATTCCACCAGCACAACCCCGGGTACAACAGGATGGCCGGGAAAATGTCCCTCGAAGAAATAGTCCTCATTCGTGTACTTGCGAGTTCCAACGATACGCGCATCGCTAACTTCATCCAACTTGTCTACATATAGAAAGGGCGATCTGTGGGGTAGTAAATCCTTGATGTCCTTGAATGCCATTTTGCTCTTACTCCTTGAACTTCTTAAATATCAGCGCGCCGTTATGGCCGCCGAAACCCAAATTATCCGACATAACCGCTTCCAGCGAAACTTCTCTGCCTACGCGGGGAACATAATCCAAATCGCAGTCTTCATCGGGATCGTCCAGATTGATCGTAGGGGGTACGAAGCCCCTGCAAAGGGCCATAATGCTGACTATCGCCTCCAAGCCGCCCGCGCCGCCAACCATGTGAGCCGTCATTGATTTTGTCGATGAAATGGGCATCTTATAGGCATGATCACCGAAGGCCTTCTTAATCGCCATGGTTTCAAGCGGATCGTTGGTGGGAGTAGAGGTGCCATGCGCGTTCAGGTAGCCAATCTGCGCGGCTTCTATTCGGGCATCTTTCAATGCCCAAATCATCGCCCTCGCGGGTCCATTACCCTCCGTATCCGGACTGGTAAGGTGATATGCGTCGCAACTGCCGCCATATCCCGCCACTTCCGCGTAGATTTTCGCCCCTCGATTAAGAGCGTGCTCCTTTTCCTCAAGCACCAGAATGCCGGCGCCTTCACCCATTACAAAACCGTCCCTGCCCTTGTCGAAGGGGCGGCTTGCAATACTTGGCCTGTCGTTGTATTTGGTGGAAAGGGCTGTGAGTTTTATGAAACAGGATATGCCGAAGGGCGTAACCGCTGCCTCCATGCCACCGCTTATGGCAACATCAATCTGCCCAACTCTAATCGAATTGAACGCCGTTCCAATGGCATCGGTAGCCGATGTGCAGGCGGTTACCACCGCATAGCAGGGGCCATAAAAACCGTAGCGGATCGCAATATTCGCGGCGCCTTCATTGATAATCAACTTGGGAATGGTCATCGGTGGAACCCCTCGAGGGCCTTGGGATATCAGTCGTCGCACGCCTAATTCGGCCACCTCAAACCCGCCAATTCCATTCCCCAAGATTACACCCACCCGCTCGGAGTCCACGCCGCCCTTGCTCAGGCCCGCATCCTCTATGGCCTGCACCGCTCCAGCGAGTGCAAACTGCGAAAACCGGCCGAGTTTTCGCACTTCCTTTTTATCAATCCAAACCGCCGGATCGAAATTCTTCACCTCGCCGGCGATTTTGCAGGCATATTCCTCGGTGTCAAAGGCCTTGATGCTGTCGATACCACATTTGCCGGCGCTTAGCGCCTTCCAGGTATCTTCAACATCATGTCCAAGTGGATTGACTGTCCCAAGTCCGGTTACAACAACTCGTTTTCTCTCCATTACATCACCAAACCACCATCCACTCTGATTACCTGCCCCGTAACGTAGGAAGATAAATCGCTTGCAAGGTAGAGCACCGTATTGGCGACGTCCTCAACCTTTCCCATCCGTCCCAGGGGAATCGCCTTGGCATATTCAGCCCGAACCTCGTCGCTCAGCTTGTCAGTCATAGCAGTGGAAATGAAGCCCGGTGCAACGGCATTTACCCTTACGTTTCTTTTAGCCGTCTCCTTTGCCAGGCTCTTGGTGAAGCCGATTAAACCGGCCTTGGACGCTGAATAATTGGTTTGACCCGCGTTGCCCATCTGTCCCACGACAGAAACCATGTTGATGATACTGCCCGACTTCTGTCTCAGGGCCATAAAGGCCGACACCTCGCGCGCCACAAGGAAGGCGCCGGTTAGATTCACTCTTATCACCGATTCCCACTGCTCCAGCGGCATGCGGAACACCATTCCATCACGCGTGATACCAGCGTTGTTCACAAGAACATCCAGCCTGCCATCCGCGCAAACCTCCTTAACCAATGCCAGAACCTGCTCCTCCGCCGTGATGTCCGCAGGATGAAATATCACGGGTCCTCGTCCCACTTGCTCCATCTCAACCTTGAATGGGCCCTCATTGAAGTCGCAGTAATGAACCGAAGCGCCCTCGCTCAGGCATTTCATGACAATCTCCTTGCCAATGCCCTGGGCCCCGCCGGTCACAAGAACCTTTCTCCCCTCAAGCAACATGAATCATCACTCCTATACAATGAACCTCGCGGTTGAACTCGTCTCCAGAAACGATATCCAGACTGGCTACCATACTATGTAATTACCCCCATAAGTCAGCCCGCTCCCAAAGCCGACAGTGATTATTTTCATGCCCTTCTTCAACAGACCCCTGCCATCCATCTCCGCCAGAGCGATTGGTATCGAAGCAGAGGATGTATTCGCATACTCGTCCATGTTCAGATAATACTTCTCGAGTGGTATTTTTGCCCGCTTGGACGCGGCAAGAATTATTCGATAGTTAGCCTGGTGAGGAACGATGTAATCAATATCAGCGTTCGTGAGCGAATTTCGTGCCATCAACTCCCTCACTACTTCCACATTCACTTTTACCGCGAAGTTATACACGCGTTGTCCATCCATGGTAAGGCAGAGTTCCGACTCCGTGGTTTCACCCAGTTTGAAGGGCGTGGAAGTGCCTCCACTCGGCATGTAGAGGGCATCGGCGCCGCTCCCATCGGTTCGCATTATGCTGTCCACGATATCCTCATCTCCGTCTCCGCCTCTTAGGAGCACGGCGCCCGCGCCGTCTCCAAACAGAACAGCGGTACTTCTGTCCTTCCAATCCGTTATCGCGGAGAGCTTCTCCGCACCGATAACCAGCCCTGTCGTTACGGCGCCGCTCAGAATCAGGGAGCGTCCAAGTACAAGCCCATAGGTGAACCCGGTGCAGGCTGCCTTGATATCAAACGAGCAGATGTTTCCGGCCCCAAGTTCCCTTTGCACCAGATTCGCGGTTGCCGGAAAATCGCGGTAATCCGGCGAAATGGTGGCCACGATGATGAATTCCAGTTCTTCCTCGTTTACACCGGCGTTTTCCATTGCCATCCTGGCTGCCTGGGTTGCCATGTATGAGCAAGTCTCCTCATCGGAGGCAATGTGCCTGCTGGCAATTCCGGTGTGAGATCGTATCCATTCATCAGAGGTATCAAGGCTTTCAGAGAGCTCATCGTTGCTTACTCGCCGAGGAGGTATATAAGACCCCACTGATACGATTCCTGCTGTCATCGGTACTCCAAGTAAGCGGATTATTTACATATCAACGGATTCTGTCAATAATATTGACAACAATTCCGGATAATGGATAGTATCCATACAGATTGTCTACCGGGAAAGATAACCCATGAATCAGAAACAGATTTTTGAACTGATGGAGAAATTCAAGGAGTGCAAGCTGGAAACCCTTACATTGGAATCCGATGGGTTCAAGATTTCTCTTAGAAACGACAGATCGAATTTGGCGCCAATGGTCAAAGAGGGCATGGTCGCGCCCGGCCATTCGCCTGCAAGTCAGGTGGCCATTGATTCCGAACTTGAGGCGACGCGTGGCTCTGAAAGCGGCCAGAGATCTGAAGAAAGTGACATTGAGATTATCACCGCGCCAATCGTAGGTTCCTTCTACCGGTCACCCGGACCGGATTCGCCGCCCTTCGTGGAGGAAGGCTCAGTGATTGGCGTTGGTGATTCCTTATGCATCATCGAAGCCATGAAGATAATGAACAAACTTGAGGCCGAGTTCGCCTGTGAAATAGTCCGGATACTGGCGGAAAATAGCCAGATGGTTGAATACGGAGCGCCGCTTTTCGAGGTGCGCAGAACGTGATTCGCTCCCTGATGATTGCAAACAGAGGCGAAATAGCCGTTAGAATCATTCGAACCTGTCAGGAAATGGGGCTGCGCTCCGTGGCCGTTTTCTCCCAAGCGGATGCGGACGCCCTCCATGTGAAAATGGCCGATCAGGCTGTTTGCATCGGGCCGCCCCCCTCGGCGAAGAGCTATCTGAATCAGAACGCCCTGCTAACCGCCGCGATGTCCACCAACTGCGACGCCATCCATCCCGGTGTCGGTTTCCTCTCCGAGAATGCGGAATTCGCGGCCGCTGTGAGGGAATCCGGCCTGATATTCATCGGAGCTGAACCAAATACAATCAAGCTCTTGGGCGATAAAATCCAGGCTCGCGAAATAGCCCGCTCGGCGGGTCTTCCCATTACACCCGGGAGCGATGGACCAATCGAAAACACAGATGAGGCAATCGGAATCGCCACGAGATTCGGCACGCCCCTGATAGTCAAGGCCGCTGCCGGTGGAGGGGGCAGGGGTATGAGAATAATTCGCAACCAAGTGGAATTGGAAGAAAGCATCCGAATTGCCTCCGCCGAGGCCCTCAGCTTCTTCTCCGATGGAACGATTTTCCTTGAGCGCTATCTTGAAAGTCCCCGCCATGTTGAAATTCAAGTGCTCTCGGATGGCAGAGGCGAGGTAATCTACCTCGGGGAACGAGACTGTACGGTGCAGAAGAAATATCAGAAATTGCTGGAAGAGAGCCCCTCCTCGGCTGTCAGCGATAAGCTGCGTGAAGCCATGCGAAAGGACGTTCTACGTCTCTTCAAGAAGCTGAACTACGCGGGCGCCGCGACCGTTGAGTTCCTCGTGGAGGGCGATCATCATTACTTCATGGAGGTAAATACGCGGATTCAAGTGGAGCATCCGGTTACCGAATTAGTGACGGGTGTGGATCTGATCAGAGAACAGATTCTGGCCTGCAGCGAGGGCAAAATGGATATTTCCCAGGAATCCATAGTCATCAACGGTTACGCGCTTGAAGCGCGGATAAACGCATTGACACCTGGAACGGTTAGCAATTTCATTCCACCTGGTGGACCCTTTGTAAGGACAGACAGCTTGCTGTATCCAGGCTACAAAGTCTCCCCCCACTACGATTCAATGATAGCAAAAATTCTTGTATGGGCCCCCGATAGGAAACGGGGACTTGCCCGGATGTCCAGGGCCTTACGGGAAACCAGAATCGAGGGAATCAGGACAAATATGACAGAGCAGTTCACCTTGCTCGAATCGCCTCAGTTCCGCAGTGGTCACTTCGGAAGCGAGCTCTACGAGAAGCTAATTGAAGCGGAGTAGCCTTCCACGGACTCGCATGAATGAAAACGATGGAGTAGTTTGCAGTGGTGGAATTCAATATCAGCCTTAAAAGGAAAAAAAAACGAAGCCGGTTGCCTGAAGCATTCTCCCAACTCACGGATGGGAGATGCCAGGAATGTCACAGCGAAATCAAGCGAAGCAGCCTAATCAAAAATTCTCAGGTTTGCCCCGAATGCGGTTTCCACATGCCCATGCATCCCTACGATCGCATCAGCACACTGGTGGACGAGAACAGCTTCATTGAGTTTTCACAGGATCTCACCAGTCAAAATCCGATTGAGATACATGGCTACGAGGAAAAACTCAATCAGGCCCGAGGCAAGGCGGGTTTAAACGACGCGGTCGTGACAGGCCTTGGAACCATCAAGGGACACAGGGCTGTCCTCGGCGTCATGTCGTTTCAATTTCTAGGCGGGAGTATGGGCTCCGTAGTGGGAGAAAAAATAACCCGCGCGATACTGAGGGGTGCCAAGGATGACATCCCCGTAATCCTGATAACCTCCTCAGGGGGCGCCCGGATGCAGGAAGGAATTTTCTCCCTGATGCAAATGGCGAAAACTTCAAACGCGGCAGCCCTGTTAAGCGGACTCGGTATACCACTCTTCATTGTACTGACCCATCCCACGACAGGGGGAGTTACCGCAAGTTTCGCCATGCTGGGCGACGTGATTATTGCGGAGCCCAGAGCATTGATCGGCTTCGCGGGCCAACGAGTTATAGAGGGAACATTGAAAGAGAAGCTTCCAAAGGGATTCCAGCGTTCAGAATTTCAACAGGAGAAGGGATTTGTAGATATGATTGTTCCAAGAGAAAGATTGAAGAAAACACTCAGTTTTCTACTGCAAACCCACCAAAGCGGAGTAAGCGCATAACGTGGAGAGATTAAAATGGATGAGTCAGCGATTCAGAACAAAATCGAAGAAATAAAGCTGCTCGCGAAGAAGGAGAATATCGACATTTCTCGCGAACTGGACGGCTTGAAATTCAAATACACGTCTAAAACAGATGATACTTGGGACAAGGTTCAGCTTGCCAGACGCATAGACAGACCCAATACGCTGGACTACATCGGCCTGATCTGCGACGAATTCATAGAACTCCATGGCGATCGGCATTTTGGCGACGACCCGGCCATGATTGGTGGGATAGGCACCATTGAGGGCAAACCCATCACCTTTATTGGTCATCAGCGAGGCCATAACATGAAGGAGAACATTGCCCGGAATTACGGTTGGGCCTACCCTGAGGGCTATCGCAAGGCGCTGCGTCTGGCCAGGCAGGCGGAGAAATTTCACCGTCCGGTGATCACCTTCATAGATACCGCCGGCGCATATCCCGGTATTTACTCCGAGGAACGCGGCATAGGTGAGGCGATCGCCGTCAATCTCAAGGAATTCAGCGTGCTGCGTACACCGATAATCTGCTTCATAATCGGCGAAGGCGGCTCCGGCGGCGCGCTTGGCATCGGCGTCGGCGATAAGTTTTACATGCTCGAGAATTCGGTTTATTCGGTTATCAGCCCCGAGGGTTTTGCCTCAATACTCCTTCGTGACGCCGAGCGCGCCAAGGAAGCGGCCGAAATAATGAAGGTGAGCGCCCAAGATGTGAAAAATTTCGGCATAATACACGGCATAATCCCAGAGGCCCCCGACGGCGCACACAAAGACCCCGAATTCAGCGCCAATGAAATCAAACACACAATAATGAAAGATCTCAAAATTCTCATGGCCAAGTCGCCCGATCAGCTTGTTCGCTACCGCGCGAAAAAAATTCGCGAAATCGGCCACGTAAACGAGAACAATGCCGGCTCGCAGGATCTTTTCGGCATTTTTTCAAAGGTCTTCAATCGCGGCTCCAGATGATTGATTCCCAGCGCCCCTTCGCTCTCTCCGCAATAATCCTAAATTGCTCCAGTCGGGCCAGATAGCGTCCTGTTCCACAGTCCGGAAACCGCAGTTTCCCTGACAAAGACCGTTTTGAAACACATCTTCAAACGCAATTGACAGAAATTGGGCATTTTTGACTCACATTGGTTCATTACTGAACCCGTTGCCTCATAACTACCCAACAATCCACGTTTTTCAGTAATCGCCAGAGGTCTACCGCATAATGCGAGGTTTAAACAAGGCTTTTATATGCCCGCTAATTTTTTGTATAGCAATATTTTATCTCAAATCCACCAAGAAGCTTGGAACATTGGCACGAAAGTTGCTGCCACCCCTATGTCGAATTGATTCGACAAGGAGGATATCATGAAATACCTAACTACCAGGGCATATCGGCCACTCGCTTTGCTTGACGAGACGGAGCGCTTCTTCAATCGGTTTCACGACTTCGATTCCATCCAGACCGGCTTCGACGTCGATATCGCGGAAACAAAGGATGCCTATGTGATTGCAGGCAATCTTCCCGGTTTCACGGCGAAGGATGTGGACGTGAGAGTTGAAGGGAATCTTCTGGTAATCGAGGCAAGGATCCTTGAGGATGTCGAGGAGAAGAGCAATGATACTACTTGGCATTACCGGGAGAGGAGACGTGGACATATGAAGCGGAGCTTTGTACTTCCCGAGAAAGTCGACAGAAATCGGGTTGAAGCCGTTATCAAAGACGGGGTTCTTTCGGTAACACTGAGTAAGACGCCCGAATCGAGTCCCTTGACTATCAGCGTAAAAGGTGAATGACACATGCGTAGGCCGCCGAGTATCTCTGGTTTTCCTGGGTTCTCGGCGGTTTTTTGCTATCGTTTTTGTCGGCTTCTGAATATTGATGTACACTGGGGCTATGAACCGGCAGAAAATTTTTATGATCGTGGGTATGCTTGTTTGTACAATCATGCCCTTGAGCGCGGTGGATTTCGAGGTGGCTTTTTTAGAGGGTAGACTCGAATACCGTGAAAAGCAGGGAGACTGGCGGTTGCTAAGCATTGGAGATACCATTCCATCGGACTGTTCCATTCGTCTATCCAATCATGGTTTCGCGGAGCTTATCGTAGGCTCCAGGAGGGTGACACTCATACAGGCAGGCATTTATAACAGTTCCGAGCTGGTCGGTAATGGTTTGGGAAAGGTTGATTTTCGTCAAATCATCGGTTCCAAATTCTCGACTCTGCTTATCAGACGTCCCGATGATGCGCATAATACCGTCGCGGCGGTTCGCGCGGCGGCGCTTGACTCCGACGATTTCATCACTTGGGAAAATGAATCCGCGAATTACCTTGAGGATGGACTTGCGCTAATGGAGGCTGGTGATTTTGTCGGCGCCCGGGAAACTTTCAAAAAAGGTTCGCTGTGGGAATCAGGGACAATTCAGCGAGAGTGCGTTTTTCGACATGGTATTACCGAGCACATACTTGGCAATCCCAAACTAGCCCGAAACGCCCTGATGGCCGTCAATCCCGCTGAAGATGACTCCTTTCTCGGCGAATACACGATTATGATGGCGATAATGTACATTGAGAGCATGGAGTATGAGCAGGCCAACAAGACAGTCTCAAGCTACCTGCTCACTAATCCAAACGACGGCGCTGCCACTCAGGCGGTATGGCTGCTTTCGGCTTACAGCCTGGCCGAGTTAGGTGATGAAGAAGGCAGCAGGGAGAGCTTGAAAAAGGCAGCCACATTGGATACTAGGAATGAAATCGGTATCGCAGCGGCGGATATGCTCAAATGAGACGTTTGGATGGGGCCAAGTCCGTTTGAAAGAGTGGAGCGGAGGAGTCGGCGTGTGTCCTCGGCGCTCAAGCCCGAAGCGAAAAATGAGCTAGCGGCCCCGCTGGCTCATTTTGAGAATGCAGCGAAGCAGAACGTCGGTACCGCGCGCACAGTCATCCCATGATGTGTTCTCAGCCTCGACATGGCTTCGTCCCTCAATGCTCGGAACAAAGATCATCGCACCCCTGGTAACCTTGTTAATCTCGCTCATGTCATGTCCGGCGCCGGATACCATGCGGCGACCGCCAATGCCAAGTTCCCTGGCGGATTCTAACACCAAGTCCACCAGCTCCTGATCGAAAGTCGCATGCTCCACCTTCCAGAATTCTTCGCTTCGAATCCGGCACCCCAGCCGCTTGGCGATGATCTCGAACTCCCTTCTCATCAACTCCCAGGCCTGAAGCGCGTGCTTGTCGTCCCAGCTTCTAATATCCACGGTAAAATGCACCCGGCAGGGAATGATGTTGCGGCTATTCGGATAGTTTTGCACTTCCCCGACAGTTGCAACCATGTTCCCCATTTGGTGGGCTGTCTTGTTGACCGTTTGGCACATCTCGCTAAAAGCCAGGAGAGCGTCGTTCCTGCCTTCCATCGGGGTGGGACCAACCTGATTGGCAGTACCCTCCAAGTGAACATCGTACCAATGCAGACATAGTATTCCCTTGGGCGCGCCGATCCGCTGCTTCATGTTCCAAAGGATCGGACCCTGCTCAATGTGCAGTTCGTAAGCGGCCTCAATATTCCACTTCCTGTGGTCACACGGGAAACTTCCTTTGTAGCCGATGCGAGCCAGTTCTTCGCCAAAAACAGTTTTCCCATCACGATCCTTCCTTTCATAGGCCCATTCCTTGCTTATACTTCCAGTCCAAACTCCCGAACCCATGCAGGCCGGTGGGAACCAACCTCCCTCCTCGTTTGTCCAGTTGACCACGATGAAGTCTCTCTCGAGCTCAATGTCGGCATCGTTTATACTTCGCATCGCCTCAAGGGCCCCCAGAGCACCGAGAATGCCATCGAAACGACCGCCCGGTTTCTGCGTATCCAGATGAGATCCGGCCATAACCGCGCCAAGTCTCCTATTTCTACCCGGACGAATGGCAAACATATTGCCCATTTCGTCGATTCTCAGTTCACACCCGAGTTCCCTGACCCATTCGGCGAACACATCACGCATTCTCTTATCTTCATCCGTCGCCGCACAGCGCTGGACACCGTTGTTCTCTGTGCCGCCAATCGCGGACGAAACCTCAATACTCGCGCGCAACCTATCCGCATCAACACGCAAATCCTCCAATTGAGCGTTCCAATACCTGTCATTCATAGTTACTGCCTTCACTTAAGGGGCCCATGCCGAGCTAAAGCACTGTCCCCATGCCTGGCCTGGGGATAAATTTTCCGGAGCCGGCCTCGCCCAACCACTTGCCATCATCCACAAGCGTCCGACCCCGAACAAGAACACGAAACGGCCATCCACACACCTCCAATCCCTCATAAACGTTGTAATCAACATTCATATGATGGGTGCCGGCGCTGATTTTGTGCCTCCTCTTCGGATCAAAAAGCACTATATCGGCATCAGAGCCAACAGAAATAGTGCCCTTCCTTGGATATAAGCCGAAAATCTTGGCCGCATTCGTGGATATCAGGGCTACAAAACGCTCCGGACTGATAAGTCCGCTATTAACCCCCATGTGCCAAAGTACTGTAAAACGATCCTCTATGCCGGGGACACCGTTGGGAACCCTGGCCCAAGATGACTTCCCAAGTTCCTTACCCGCGAATCGACCCTCTCCAGTTCCATCAAACCAGAAAGGACAATGATCCGTGGCCACTGTCTGTATCGTTCCATCGGCAAGGCATTCATAGATAATACCTTGGTCCCAGGCCGACTTGGCCGGCGGCGAGCAGATGTATTTCGCGCCCTCGAAACCACCGGTTTCTATGGCCTTATCGGTCAAGGTAAGATACTGTGAACAGGTTTCGGCCATTACAGGCAATCCCTTTAAGCGCCCGCGGCGTATTGCTTGCAGGCCCTGCCCCGAAGCCACGTGAACAATGTAGAGGGGAGACTTTGTTATTTCCACAAAATCCACGGCTCTGCTCGTGGCTTCAGCTTCTATCACTGCTGAATGGGCCACGTTGTGATACCTCATATCGTTTTTCCCCTCAGCCAGTAAGCTCTCGCTAATCAGGGCAATCGCATCGCCATTCTCGGCGTGGACCAAGGTGAGTATCTCTGCCTCGCCGGCTGCCCCTAAAATCCTGAGAAATGTCCTGTCATCAATCTGGAATAAGTCCTTATAGGCTAAAAACACCTTTATGCTCGAAATTCCCTCCCTTTTCAGGCTGGGAATTTCAGCAATCGTTTCATCCGTGGGGTCAACAACAGAGATGTGGAAGGAATAATCTATAACTGCCTTACCCTCCGCCTTCGCCTTCCAGGTTCTTACGCCGTCGATCAGGCTCTTACCCCTTGTTTGAATCGCGAAATCAATATGAGTAGTGGTACCGCCAAAGGCAGCGGCCCTATGTCCGGTGAAAAAATCGTCGGAAGATCTGGTTCCACCGAAGGGCATATCCAGATGGGTGTGTGGATCAATGCCACCGGGCATTACAAGAAGACCACTGGCGTCTATAATCTGATCATCAGATCGTCTCTGATCACCCAACTTGCCAATGGCTGTAATCTTTTCGCCCTCCATCAAGACGTCGGCGGCAACAGTGTCTCCCGCCCCAACAATAGTTCCACCCTGAATGATAGTTCGCATAAATCCTCCTACAATTGGGAATCTCAGGCGAAGCTCCCCATTGCCGACATCAAGTATAGCCTATCCTGCCGCGATGACAAGATCCACAAGACTGGTTCTCCGGTCGCGGCAGATTGAATAAAATCTCCTCCCCTCTCAAAGAAACCCCCCGCGACGGGAAATCCATGGAAAAGCGCTCCTTAAAGAATACTGCGGTATCAAATACTTACGCTCACTCCATGTCGAACCGGCAATATGTCGCAACTTTGATGGAAATCCGATATTGATTCCATCAATCCCAGTGATTTGTCAGAAATAACTAAATCGATCTTCTAAAGGACCACGTTTTTTCAAGATATCTAAGGAAGCCAGCCCAGCTCTCTTTGTCTTCTTTCGCCCCTTCAGAAACGCCGAGAATCTCCCTGAAACCCTCTCCATTGATTCAACAGTAGCCACCAAAACTGACACATTCTTAACCTGCATCCAGATTCCATCAAGATACACATAACTATAGTGATTTTTGATGAGGAAGGTTTCTCCATTTCTTAAGATTCCTTCGTGGATCTTCTTATTCAGATTGCTGATGGTTCCAGGAGAAACTCTCGTACCCCATAGAGCTTCGGTTATGTCCTCATGCTCTTCTGATGAGATACACCGGCTAGGTACATCTCTACCATTGCTTCTTCGACTGAAATCTCACGGCGCTTATATCGTTCCATGATGGCCGATTCAAATGTGACTTTTCCCGAGTTTCGGAACCTTGAGTTTGACATCTCCAGCTCTGGTATGGAGACTCCTCTGATAATGGCCGGATCGATAACCCTGGCGTTCGGCACTTCTCTGATGCCTTTGTGCCTGACATAACTGATCTGCCTCGGCTTCCAGCATCACGTTTAAGGTTTCCTGGAAGCTGTTTCTCATGACAAGATTTCCCAGATGATCTTTTACTTTTTTCTCGTTTATTTCGATAATCTTACCATTCATATAGTCCTCCTTCTGACTGGTTTTTTGTGTTGGGTAAACAATCGTCAGACCTAAGGACTTTTTTATGCTTTTTCAGAATTCGCGAAAGATTTTATACGTTACCTCCGGTGGATCTCAGTTATGTAGTAGACGATGCTGAGTGGCATCAAATATCTTTCGCAATTTCGATTTACCTCAGCCGAAGCAGCATCCCTGAGTCCGCGGAATATATCTGGAACTTATCAATAAGGAGGCAGGGGAAGCTCAAGCATCATAGTGAGTTCTCAGTTTGAGGCAAAACAAAACGCCGCCAAGTGACACCACCATCAGGGTGAAGAGCCCATCGAAGCAATTGACCAATGCGTCAGCCAGAATGCTTGGGAGGGCGGAACTGAAGGCTCGTTACTCGCATCTATCGGAATGAT
>Ga0056110_100030_pt1 | contig 52829 bp, 48 predicted proteins | sample WorMetloBBELIZE1_FD_83873 | JGI IMG/M metagenome (GOLD analysis project Ga0056110, IMG submission 83873) | Marine gutless worms symbiont microbial communities from Max Planck institute for Marine Microbiology, Germany - Olavius longissimus B... ... | reverse complement strand
GCGTTTTGGACCCACCTGATTTCCATGCCGAACTCAGAAGTGAAACGAAATAGCGCCGATGGTAGTGTGGGGCTTCCCCATGTGAGAGTAGGACATCGCCAGGCTTTAGTTTTATTTTCACTTTTTTGAAAAGTGAAGACAAAAGCGGACACTTGCTTATTAAAGCGAGTGATACCACTGCGGAGTGGTAGTTCAGTTGGTTAGAATACCGGCCTGTCACGCCGGGGGTCGCGGGTTCGAGTCCCGTCCACTCCGCCACTTAATATCGACAACCTCGCTTATGCGAGGTTTTGTCAAATCTAGAATATGAAAATTCTATAGGGGTGTAGCTCCAATTGGCAGAGCAGCGGATTCCAAATCCGCGTGTTGGGAGTTCGAATCTCTCCACCCCTGCCATATTTCCCTTACGGGATATAAAAAGCCTCAACTTCGGTTGAGGCTTTTTGCTATCTAGCGTTATGAAAAATTGATACTTTCCGATCTTCCACCCATACCTACCCGAAAATACCCATCAGAATCGCCCTGTACAGCTTTCCAAGTTTCCTTCCGGTACATATCCTGTCTTTTCAGCTTCAACCTAGTGGTGAGCTATGCAGCAATGAATAGTGCTTGCGTGTACCTAGGGTGAATATTGCCAACAAACACCTTTCATAGAAATTCGACAACGGTATGGTCCATATCCGGTACTTTTGTAAAAGGTACTCCGCAATTACTGCACAGACGTTTTAGGGGCGTTTCTAAGTTTTTCTTCGGCTTTGATGTTAGCTTCTAGCATTTCGTATAGATTGAAAGCAATTGATCCAAGTGCAATGAACCAATAGATATTGAAAGGGGGCTGTGTTCCAGTTGGATTGAGCAAGTTTAACCCCACACCTACACCAGCAATAGTTAGGATGAACGTCGCGAACAGAAGGGTAAATACTTTGTCTGCATTTCCCATTCGGGATACCAACTCTATCCAAACTACAAAAGCAACAAACAAAGCCACAACTATCTTTGTGAAATACGTACTGATGACGTTTAACCCCCCAAAGAAAGTGAAAAATGTAGGATCTAAGTAAGCTTTATCCTGTATTACCCATGCAAATACCAACAAAGGAACGGTGGTATACCAACTCAGTTTCTTTAGTTTATCTAAATCCGAAATTCCCATCCTTTTCTCCTTAATTCAATAACATTTCCTAGTAACATCAACTTTGACATGTTAACTGTCGTAATCACTAATGTACCTTAACTCAATGCTATAGCGTTCTCTGAGATAAATTTCAGTCCTTGTTATAGCAATGCTATAGCGTTGCCAGTTTTCGTTTATTGTTGCTGTGGTGATGATTAAGGAAGGGGTTACAACGCTAACCGACACGAGAATGACGGCAATATACAATTGCTAAAGACAGTATCTGAGATTTAAGGATAGAGTACCGTGTACTAGTAGTTCTCAATCATTTCGCTATACGAAGTTAAGATAGAAACTTACCTATAATCTATATGCTTGTGGTTGCTTTGGTTGTTTTCTTGTAGTCTGGAATAAAAACATTCCGAGTGGTAACCAGAAATCTATGAGCACTAAAATCATAACCTCTGTCGCAGATATTATCAGTTTTGCGAAATCTGAAACTGCGCATAATTTGGAAACGTGGTGGTTTAGAGGGCAGTCAGATGCTCAACACAAGTTAGTTCCTGGATTGTTTCGTCCTGTTAATGGCAAATTCTACGATGAAAACAAGCTTATTGAGGAGTTTGTCCGAATGCACCCAGAAGCGCGAGTAAAGCACGTTGATACTTTGGAGCTTCTTACTTATGCACAGCATTATGGCTTACCAACAAGGCTTCTAGATTGGTCTGAGAATGCTTTGGTCGCACTATATTTCGCATGTGCTAATGATGCGGATAGAGACGGTAGGGTTTTCTTTTTACCTAACTATATTGAAGATTTGAATGATTTTGATTATTACAATTACAACTTTGGTAAAGAGTTTACTGAAAAACTAATTGCTTATAATGATGCGGATGATTTTGACCATTTCTTTCTTTCATTAATTGAAGGCATGGATAGCCGAGGTAAAGAACTCGTACTTGATCAGATCTTTATTAATGGTAAATCGCTAAGAGATTATATGGTAGGTGAGTTTCCTACAGATCGTAGAGTTTTCCCAATCGGCGTTGACATACATTACGGTTGTACTGATACAGTGGTGCATGCTGGCTTTATGTACACCCCTAAGAGAATTAACCGACGATTAATAACTCAACAAGGTTGCTTTACCTGTCATACAGGGAAAGTGATGTTTGGGACGTCTTATGTAAATACGAATGACTTTTTTGATCGTCATTCGAGGTCTTTTATAGTTCCTAAAGCTTACAAGCAGTCCATTATGCATGAATTGAAGTACTGCGGTATCTATGAAGCGACACTTTTCCCCGAACTCGATTATCAAACTAAGCATATTAAGAGTACTTGCCTTTTTAGTCGTCCGTATTGAGAGGGGTGTTGATCGGAATAACTTATCTTACTGACATATATGAAGATTCTAATGTTAACCACATAGGAGTCTTCATGTGACCAACCGAACTATTAACCTCACCCCGTCTGCTATCAAAGCGCTTTCAGCCCCTCCATCGACAAGTAAAGCAAATGATATTGAATGGTCTGATGAACAGATCATTGGTCTAAAGGTTCTCGTCGGTAGGACGGGAAACAAACGGTACCTTTTACGTTATGTCAGCCCGGTAACTAGGAAGAAAACGAGTATCGCCTTAGGACGCTGGCCAGATTTGGATGTAAACGATGCCAGAACCAAAGCACGAAAGCTAAAAGTACAAATTGCTGATGGTATTGATCCGAAGCTAGAACGTGATTCCCGCTCTGCTATTGTGATGCCAGATGTGTACACTTTCTTCCACGAAACATATCTACCTTGGGCGAAAAATCGTAAGAGGTCATGGCGTGATGATGAAACTCGATTCTTGCGTTGCAAGCCTATCTATAAAATCCCGATGGATAAGCTGACAGCTCATGCAATCATGAAGCTGCAATCCCACCTAGCGACGGAGAGTTATAACGGGAAACCTTATTCTGTGGCGACAAATAATAGGGTAATTGCACTGATCAAGGGGGTATGTTCTCTCTCTGCGAAAGTCCTTGATACTACAAACCATGCAACTAAGGTTAGCTTGTTAGCTGAAAATGGTGCTCGGGAGCGATTTTTAAATATTGAGGAAACTGCTTTACTGATAAAGGTTGCGCGAACTTACTATTGTAAGGTGAAGGGGAACCTAATCGCCATGCTTTGGTTGAGTGGTTGTAGAATTTCTGAGCTACTTGAGAGGACTTGGGATGATGTGTCGTTTGAAAATCGTATGCTGTTTATTAAGACAACGAAGAACAAAAAGTCGCATCAGATTTATCTTTCGGATTTGATGCTAGAACTGCTTTATGAGCTTCGTGACTTAAAGCAGCCGGGAAATCCTTATGTGTTTCCTGGTAGTCGTGAAGGGACGCATATATCACCGCCTCGTAAGGCATTAAAGTTGATACTAGAACGAGCTGGAATTGATCCTGATGGTGTAGTATTTCATACATGTAGGCATAGTGCTGCATCTAACCTTTTAAACCATTCTGGGTTGGATGCGACTACGGTACAACGTGTCCTCAACCATAGTGATATTTCCTCCACTCTACACTATAGGCATTTTGATAGAGCAGCTTTGGAGCGTGGAGCAAACGCCTTGTCTGACATGGTGATGAAAGCGAGTGAAAATTTAGTGCTACCCGAATATAAAACAGATTGAGTAATATATAAGAATTATGTAGCCCCTGAATAGTTAGTTCTATTCAGGGGCTTTTTCGTATCTGGAATTTAGATGGAGAAATTCAATGAAAGTTGTGAAAAGCCTTAATGACGCTGAACGGTTGGAGTTGCCCCTACCGATTAAAGAGCAATTGATGCATCAACTATTGCTTCCTTGGTCTGGTGACCGTGATGAGGCTGAGAAATTTTGGAAGGAAGTTTCCACGTGTCTGATTTTGATTGAGCGAAATGATACCGATCAAGACTTAGTTGACGTTGATGAAGATACGGAAGTCATTCTGTCATATGCGTTAGAAAACCCTGAGTTTGTCATTTTGCTACCAGACGAGACTGAACCCTATGTCTTTGCGTGCTGTGTCCATGCTGACGATGGGAGTGGGAGTTTTGTTATGGGTTCCACGAGTAACGCTACCCAAGCGATTAAAACGTTAATTGAACTGGCTGAATAAGGGGGGATTTGTATGAGCCAAAAAGTTGAAAAGGAGAACGAGGTCGATTCGTTCACCATTGTTAAAGAAGGTCAGAGTCCAAAGCTCAGTCCTAAGTCTGAGAGCTTTCTAGAGTACCAGATTGCCTACAAAGAAGATGATCAGGAGTTCTATATACGTGTTTCTAAAAACTCGTCGTCAGGGTTGTTCTCGAACAGCTGGGTGCGTCTTGAAGCTATCTTTACGCTACTTGATGGTCAAGTTGGTAAAACTCTTAAGTCAGCAGCGTTGAAACCAGTAATCACAGGTGGAAGTAGTAATTCGTGTGGGTTCTTAGCGGCTATCCTGCGAACTATCTCTATCCTCGATCCTGTACCCGATAATGTGTTCTTACATCAGGTGTCTGGACGCTATGAAGTGGTGAAGACTGAGCTTCGAGCACTAGCCTCTAACCCTGACTAATCTTTCATACCTAGCCTCGTTCTGAGGCGGTTTACTTAATTATTACAACGAGAATTTATTATGAACTTAACTCTTCAATTTGATGTTGAGCGATTTGTGCTGCCTATTAGCATAGACCTTCAAAATGCTTTAAACCGTATTTGTAACGAGTCGGGAAAGGTGTCGTCCTCAACTCAAGCTGTAACCGTCAACTTTCGAGAGCGTGCTTACTGTCCTGAAAATGGAGGGTATCACCCTGTCGAGATTCGTATCACTAGGCTTAATGATCAATGGGTTTTCGATTACATCACTGACTTTAGTTACTGTGGATTGATGCCTGAGCTTGAGAAAGAAATCGACTTTGATTTTGGTCATGGTGTGGCTTACATCCGTTACATGGGTGAAGTTCCCATTACTGAATCCAGTGTCGCTGAGTTCTATTCGATGTGGGAGAGTAATTTTCTGTCGTATTTATCAATGGACTGCTTCGATGAAATTAAGGTAATGGCGGAAGATGCATAGCACTTATTAGTGTTGTGATGGACAGGAACGTGACCGGAGCGAGTAAAGGAAAAATGCTCTGTGGTTTTGTCCTGTTCATCGGTTCATGTGGGTGAATGTGTGGTGTGGTATTAGCTCTTAATTGATAAACCTAACTCAAGGATTGTACATCCGTTGCACCGTGTTGGAATGTTTATGGAGTAATGGAAACTCCCATTGCGTCGGTGGCAATGGGAGTGAATTTGGTGGTGCTAATTTGAAAAAAATTTATCTAGCGGATAATGATTTGGTGAGATCTTATCGGTGCCTGAGCTATGAGTTTACTGATAGATAAGTCATTAATAGTACCCAGCCCGGTGGCAGGTTATTATTCTGTTTAGTTACGTTTGGCGAAAAACAGCATCGTTTTGAGTCTTCCCTTAACTGGTATCGGTTCGAAGCTTGGTAAAACACCCCAGTACCCATACCTAACATAGAAAGCTTAAAAAGCGCTGCATAGTGGTTTCTTTATGACATGGAGCGACTACAACAGAGAACAGAAACAACATTATGTCTTGGTGGTTGCATTTCATCTCAACGAACCATCAACAAACCCAACGACGTACTTCAATCTACTCTGTGTCTTCTACTTGGTTGAGTCTAGATAAACTTGGAGTTCTTGCTTCAACAAGTAACGTATCCAATCAGGTGAGAGCACCTCTGCATGAGGTAGCCACGTTTTAAGTTGGCGTAGTAACTCTGGAATGTTCTTGGTCTGGTGGCTAACCAGCACATCCCCTGAATCTAGTTCTTTCAACACTCTGAACTTATCGGCATTACCTTCATTTAAGAGTGCTTCTACCCCCTTAACGCTCATCTGTATAACCACTTCAACGGGACAGAGTCGTTCATCTTCATATCCACAACCTGTCAGCTTCTGCTCAACGCTAGAGTCAGGAGAGTATTTAGCCTCGTAACGCACTAACTCACGAATCTTAGCCACTCTGAGAGACTCTAGGCGGTTTCTCTGTGTACCAGCTACGTACCAGTAGCCGGAGTCATTTACTAATCTGTAGCTGTGGAACTCATCGTAGGTTTTCCCTTCATGGCTAAAGCTAATCACGTTTCGTCGTTGTATCGATTCGATAAGTTTCTCGAACACCGAAGCACATTCACTGATGTCCTCGACTTGTGGGTTCTTGAAGAGAAAGGGTGGTGTGGTTTTGTTGTTCAATACGCCATTGCTTAGATAGTGCTTACCCGAAAACAACGTATCGAATCCCATGTTTAACAGTAGGAGAGATAGCTCATTATTGGTCTGTCTGCCTAAGAACTTAGGGTCTAACGAGTAACAAGCTCCGTCACGTTGTATAGGTAGGTAATTTAACCGTTCATTGAAGTCACGATTTAACGTCCTTCTTGCTACTCCAAATTCACGACTTAAATCATCTAGATGCAACTTCTCACCTGTATTCAAACGGGTAAGGATAATGCCAAGTCGTTTCGCTAGTTTGTCATGCTCTTTCATTCTACGCATTGTAGATAGGTCACTCGTCAGGTGGTGTCATGGTCGGAAAGAACCTGATTATTTCTAGCTGATTTTCATAAGGTTACTGATATTGCTATAGCTTTCATCGGTTACTCCAAGGTATGTCTTACAAGGCATTCATCAATCATTTCAATATTTCTATATCTGAGCGACACACCCTGTCGTTCACCATCTTTAAACTAATCATCAATCACGTTAACGCTGTCTCTTATAAGTGGCGTCATTACGTATTTAAGGAAAAAACAACAATGAAAACATCAATCATCCTGCTAGGTCTAAGTTCACTATTCGCATCTTCAGTATTTGCAGGTGGGACGTTCGGAGGTAATCCGGGCGATATCTCTAAAATGAAAGAGCTACTAGAGCCACAATGGAATGGTAAGGCAGGTATTCAGAATACAGCGTCTTACGGAGTTATCGTGCAATGGAAAGCGGATGTCTGTGGAACTTTGAATGGACATGTCACTGATGCGGCGAAATGCGGCCCAGATACCCAGAAAGGTAAAGCACAATAAATTTTGTTGCGGAGCTTGGCTCACGATATCTCAGTTTCGAAATTGGAACTCTCTAGGCTGAGGTATCAATGAGCTCCGCAACACTCAATCAACCAACAACAAGGAGCCTTAACATGGCGATTAAATCAATTACAACACTCGTTACAACCTGTCCTGCATGTGGTGAACGTGCTTATGATGATGGTAGCTGTCAGGTGTGCGGTCACTCTCACTAAAGCTGTATTGGTAAAAATCTAAGGGGCGTATTCTTAATTGAGTACGCCCCTTTTTCATATCTATAGAAAGGAGAATCATGATGAAAGCATATGATCGAGTCATGCCTCAACAAAGATGGTTTAAGCCAAGCGTTTCAACTGGATTGAAGGGAGCACAGTACGGGACTGCTCTGGGCGCTAGGTTTGGTCCTCAAGGCGTTGTCCTCGGTGGTGCAATCGGATTTGTCAGTGGGGCATTAATCGGTGGTGTTCTGGATGACCTAGACGTTTTTTAGCTATTGAAGGAGTAGGGGGTGTCTCTACTTCTTTTTTCTTACATTGATGATTCAGAGTTCGTATTGACGACGGCTTCGATATGTCGAGTTACGAAGATATTAAAGATAAATTTCACAACCAGTGTTAGCAATGTAGAAGTGTTGCTGATGTTCGTTTCTTTATCTAGTCACGATGATTCACTTTGTCATTGCTGTGCTCATTCTGTTCTAAATTCAGCACTGTCCCATTGCACTAATATCAGGTTCTGAAATTAACGGTCTGGCATCAAAAAAGTAGTCTTTTTCTATAGTCTTTTTCGACTTGAGTAAGCCTTTTAATCTATGTCACACGCTTAGACACCTATATCGAAAGCCTTTACCGATTATCAAGTTTGCCTTGAACTTTAGAACACTATATTAACGGTGCATTTTTGATATTTCGATTTTGTGCTGTCTTCAAAGCAACTAAATAAAGGTGAAAAAATGACACGTAAGACTAAGAAAAAGGGGTTCATCTTGACCCTTGATAAACATACTTTGGCATTGAAGCTGATCGCTTCGATTATCCGATTGCAAAACCTATATATCCTACTAGACAGTAAAGGACGACAAGTTTCCTATGCAAAGTTGACGGGGGAAGAAGGTAAGACGGTTGCTGATGCCGATGTATGTACTGTTGAAGTGATTAAGACGGGCAGTTTTATCAATTTAGGTAAAGGTAATTACGTTCGTTGCGCTAATGTTGAAGCCGTTGAGGTCTGTAATGGTCAAAAACGCAAAGGTATTTTGATTCGTGGAGAGGGTGACGCGATCCTGAGTTTCTTACCTATCTCCCAATCGGAAATCCGCGAGAAGGTAGCTGATGCATTACATGATGCGCTGGTTTCTTATGAAGCGGGTAAGTTTGTACAACCAGATCTAAATGAAATTCTATCCACTCACTAATCGTAAACAGGTAAATGATATGAACACTCTAAAACTGAAAGACTTAATCGAAATGATCAAAAAATGTGGTGAAGACTGCCCACGAGGGAATAGTAAAACTATGGGGGGGCTACTCGCTCACTGTATCGAGAGTTGCGAAGATGAACATGGAACAATGCAGCAATCTGCTTATTTAATGAAGTATGTGCGTACCTGTATGAATAACAACGTTGAAAAGAAAGGTGTCGATACCATTGGTTATGTGCAACTAATCAAGTTTGTTAAGTCATGGGCTCGTACAGCAAAGTTTAAGTAAGAATAACATCGCTGTAATACGGTCTAGCAAGCCACTGCCTACGTGCGCACCATTCAATACCAGTCTTTTCTAAACTAGTCTCATCTCCGAGCACCTCTTTATTACCGATCTTTCTATATCCGATAACCGACGAAGTGTGTCCGGTCATGGATGTACTTCGTCTTTTTTATTTTAACGAATGGATAAACAAAAGATGAAAGAGTTAGAAACATTTCCGAAAACACCATATCAATTGATGCGCGAAACTGAGCACGAATTAGAAGACTTCCTTCAATCTACGTTCTTCGATACAAAATCATTGCTTTTAGATGATCAAGTTAGCAAGTTCGAAGCCGAGCTGGGAGGGCGTGAGGAAGCTAAAAAGGAAATAGATAAACGTATTAATCGATACTTAGAGGGGATTAAATCTGCTCCATGGGCGGCGATACGTGGTGAAGGTAAAGCTATCCACATATCGATAGATTCTGAGTGGGTCTTTAACCAAGAGGCAGGTAAGAACGATATTCTTTGCTACTCATACAGTGTTCGCATTGGTGATAAGTCGTTTAGTGGCGTGAAACATACCGACATGGCGAAACTGATCAAACAGTGTCGTGATCAAGGACTGTCGAAGGACGAGGAAATGGATAAGCGTAAACAGCTTACCAAGAAAGGCTATAAGAGCAGCTTCGACAAATTCATCCAAGAGTTGCTAATAAAAGCTAAAGCGCGCGGTTTCATCGATGAATGGCCTGAGCATACTTTTATCTATGCGCATTTCCTTCGTGCTGATATAGCTTCTTTCGAAGAGTTTTGGAACATTGGTAAAAGTAACAAGAACCATAAGAACTCACTGACAACGGTGCAAGGTACTGTAACTTCAGGTCGTGGTGCTTACGGTATCGATCTGGACTCAATCGGTCGCAGTAAGTACAGAATAGAAAATACCAAGTTCTACTCTGCATCGAACAATGCTTTCGAAACCAAAGTGCGCTTCGTAGATACCATGTTGCTGAGTAGTAAGGCATCGCTCGACGAGATCGGAGAGTTGGTCGGTTTCCCCAAGATGACGCTACCAGACAACATGATAGAGCGAATGGACGACCTGTACTGTAAGGATACTAGCTTGTTCAATCGATATGCTATTCGTGATGCTGATATTGCTTTGGAATACGGCTTGCGGATGCAAAAGTTCGCGTTGGTTGACCTTCGTGAAGATATCGGTCTGGAGCTGAATAGCCTGCCTTCGACATTAGGCAATCTCGGTGTGTCGTTGTTTCGTGATTCATGCGGTGGTGCGGCTGAGATGCATCAGTTCTTAGGATACGAAAAACGCAAGAGTCAGTACTACCATTCTAAGAGTAATTCTATTCGCAATTCCGTTGAACTGGCTAAGACGGTGAGCCGTGAGTATACCGACGCACTAGCTGTGAAAAGTTTTTATGGTGGAGCTAATTTTGGCGCGTACTTTGGCCCCACAGAGGTCGGTGATTACAACGATTTCGACCTTTCCGGAGCTTACACTACGGCTCTCGTCGATATTCTCGAAGCCGACTATTTGAATTCGTTTGAGTCAAAGGATATTGAAGATTATCTCGGTCATAAGATGGGCTTTGCTTATGTTCGCTTCAAGCATGATGACAAGGAAAATTTTGGACTTTTGCCTTGCCGCACTTCACTTCGAGGGATCTACTATCCACTTGAAGGTGAAACGTACGTAACAGCGCCGGAACTACAATTAGCTCATGATGCTGGTGTAGAAATTGAAATCCTTCATGGTCAGGTAATACCGTGGAAGAAAGGCTCTACATCTAAGTTTAAAGAGTTTACCAAGACCATTCGCAAGCAACGAGCCAAGTATAAAGAAAAGGGCAATGAGCTGTACGAGAAGCTTTGGAAGCTCATTGGTAACACTCTTTACGGAAAGGTTGGACAAGGCTTGCGTGATAAGTCAGGTTTCGATTTAGCCTCAGGTTTAAGTAGTAAAATTCCGTATTCACCAGTGACTAATGCACACGCAGCGGCACATGCGACGGGTTTTGTTCGTGGAACCATGTTAGAAGTTATGCGCAAGCTTAACGAGCGTTACGGGGATGATATAAAGATAATTTCAGCGACCACCGACGGCTGGCTTTGCAATGCTACAGAAGAGCAATTAGAGCAATGCTTAGATGGTCCATTAGCTCAACGATTCCAGCAAATCTGTACTGAAGTCAGTGGCGAAGACATGATGCAACTAAAGCACCATGCTAAACAGATTATCTCGATGAAGACTCGTGGACAATTAACTGCTGAAATGGGTGATACAAAACCTATATGCGCTAAAGCGGGTATAAAAGCACCGAAAGGCGTTGATGAAAATGAGTGGATGGTCGAGTTGTTCTTAGATCGTTATCCGGGTCAGAAGGTTGCACGAAAACACTTAGCATCAGCACGTGACCAATGGTTAAAAGAGATGGATCTTGTATCTATCCATACCGAACAGACACTTAACCTCGAATATGACTTTAAGCGTCGTCCTGTAAACCCACGTATGGTGGCAGTTCGTCACCCTAAAAGCGGTGAAATGGTAGAGCATCTATCGTTTGATACCGTTCCATGGAATACCGTTGATGAGGGTTTAGATGCTCGTACTTACTTCGACGAGTGGCGTGTAAACAACTGCCTAAAAACGATGGAAGATTGGGACAATTGGATGGACTTCTACAAGGTTCGTTGTTATCTCAAGGGTACGGGTGTGAAATACCTAGAAGATGGCTCAGAGGGCATTTTCAAAGTACAGATGTTACGAGCTATCACTCAGGGTAAATGGGGACTACCAGAAGCACCAAAACGCGCTCCACGAGGTCATTACGATAAGATAGTCGCTACGTTTGAAGCTGATGGTATCGAAGGTATCACCAAGCAAGATCTCGCAAATGCAAAGGGACGTAAGCTACTGAAATCAGCGTTACCAATTACATCACGTATGCTTCCGTTACTGTCTTGGTTTGTTAGTGAGTATCCGATGGTCGATATGACATTGATTTTCCATCCAGACGAGGTTGATGAAGCGGTATTGATGCTTGAAGAATACAACCTTGACCATACTGAAAAACTCGCTGCGTAGTATCACGAAACACTCTCAAAGCCAGATTCCGAAAGGGATCTGGCTTTCTATTTCAGAACCAGTGGTAGCAATGTAGTGGAACGATTGCTGTTGTTTATCTGCCGTGTGCTGGTGGATTGCCCGAAGATAGTAGAGTAGCAATCTTGCTGAAGTAATCACGCACTCTACGACTGCTACTATCAGGGTTTGAAATTAAAAAAATATAGCAATTTATAAGAAACTAAGTGCTATTAAACATTGATGGAGGTGGTTGAGGTTAGTATGATATAGAAAATGGAAGCAGTATCACTTTGATGAGGGATAGAAGACTTTGAACTTCAACGAAATTCCAATAATTGCAAAAATGTTATCATCATTAAGTGCAAGTTTTGTTCTTTGGAGTTGCTTGTCTGGATTGGAAGTAAAATCTGCATACGACCTTCGTCAAAGTGAGAATCCGGATTTTGATTTTTGGTCGATCATAAATTTTCAAGTCAATTCATTACTTGATATTCAGACATGGAGTGTAAGTTTCGACAACAAATTCTTTTCTTTGCTTTTAAATAATACCTATTTTTTAGTCGTAATTGCGATGCTTTTTCTAGCTTTTTTGTCCACTTTTATTTTGGTTTATTTTATTAATTGTAAGATCACAAGAGCTGTAAATGTCGGTGAGGCAAGGAAAGTTAATGTTTTCAAATTTAGACATCATGACAATGAATTTATATTAAAGTGTAGTGGTTTGATTACTATAATTACTGTTCTTTATACTGCATCCAGTGGGTTTGCTATGTTATCCACTATTCTCTTATCTATATATTCTCCTATTTGGTCTTATAATTCTTTAATTCAGATTCAAGGAGTTATATTTACTAAAGCTTTTGTTCAACTTGATAACGATCTTGATAGCGTGGAAGAATGTTTAGTTCTAACTACAAGGAAAGTTGTTGATTCATTCGTTTATAAAACAGATGAACCGAGCAAGATGAATATTATACTGTACAACAAGATTTCTATTATCAGGTGATGTATGAATGTTTTAAATAAAGGAATTGAATCAACTCCGTCACTACTTGAACGCGCTAAATTATTATATGATTCGATCTTTGATGCTGACTATGATAAAGATACGATGCGCCAATATATATTACATCATATATCTCGTGACACAAAGTTTGGGGATGCGGTCAATTTTATACTAAAGAATGACAAGATTGATTCAGCAGAGTACCTTAAAAAGCTTGTGATAACTAATATAAAAAGTATGAAGAGTATAGTGAACGCTGTTGAAGATGACGGTAAAGTACGAGTTCATGATGATGTTTGGGGGTTTATTGACCTAGAAGAAGATGTAAATATTTCTCTTAAAATACAGATAAATAAACTCCTAAAAGAATTACAGATAGCTGAAAATAATCCTAAAAGACAAGTAGATACGTCTATTTCAAATTTAGGTATAGTTAAAATGTCGTTTAATGATAGTAAGTGTCATCTCTATTCAGTTCAGCGTACGACTGAAGTTGGTAAGACAGCCATTAATGAGAAAGTTAAAAGTTGGCGCAGAGTAAACAATGAAGCGTATATTGTTGCAGAAACAAGATATCGAATAAATCCAGAATATGATTTCTTTATAGTTGATTACGATGGATCTCTTTCTGTATTTATTCGAGATTTTAGAAGTTTCGAAAATACAGCTAATTTTAACGAAGCTCAAAATAGAAATGTTAAAAAGGGTCTAGAGACGTTAGTTTCTGATAATATAATTACAGAAAGAGAAAAAGATAAACTCAGCGAGCATGTGCATAATATGGGAGTTCGAGAAAAAAGTCACTTGATAAAATCTATAAGTGCGGGTCAGTACAAGAAGTGGACGTCACTTAAAGAACAACAAGATATAGCTAATCAGAGTATGCCTGATGAGCTAAAATGGAAAATGAAGTTTGATTCTGAAGGAAGTTTTTTGTTTGATGGTAGTCCGGAATCACTTAGCCAATTTGTGAGGTTTATCTCTCATACCATTGTTAAAAGTGCTAGTGATGAGCGATATATTAGAGATATCTCAGGCTGGATTGAAGCTTAAGGTATTAATTTATATTAAACGGATTTTATTTTATAAATGGAGTCTACTAACATGTCAGTATATTGTGTAAGCTATGACCTTAACCAACCTGGTCAAAAATATTCTAAGGTACATGAAGTACTTAAAAGTTTTTCTAAGTGGTACCACATTATGGACTCTACTTGGCTGATATCTACGACGAATAACGCTATTCAAATACGTGATAAGTTATCCCCCCATCTAGACAATACTGACAAGCTTATAGTGTCTCGTGTTGATGAGTACTCTGGTTGGTTGACTGATGATGAATGGAATTGGTTGGCTGAAAATGTGAAGTGATTTTTGGTGGCGATAGGTTTTAGCTATTAGCTTGTGAGTTTCCCATATGGGTCATGCCAACATAGCTGACTAGTGCGATTGGTTATGTCTTTAATGCAGCGAAATTATTTATTCCAAATCCGCGTGTTGGGAGTTCGAATCTCTCCACCCCTGCCATATATCAGGCTCTGACTTAGGTCAGGGCCTTTTTTGTATCTGGTTTCTTCTCATTATTACAGCTTATTTCTACTCTTATCCCGTAAGTATGGCTTTCTGCTGTACTTTGGCAGCATTTAATCTACTGAACGAACGAAACTACAGTTAGCTGTAATGATCAGTGGCCCGAAATTTTAATAATAAAGGGGAATCACTATTTATATTTAGTTACACTCAACCGATCTGGATTAATGAGTAACTATGTATGGATATATCTCGTCGACGCTTTCTTCAATCATCCTTAGCAATCTCCGCGCTTGCCGTTCTACCTGCATGTTCTCTATCTAGGAGCACTAATAAGCAGGGGCAATATATATACGATATCACTGCAGAGCCTTCTACTGCAGAATTAGTCCCTGGGTTTAACACAGACGTACTCGCATTTAATGGTTCGATTCCAGCGCCTGTGATTCGTTGTCGCCAAGGCGAGAAAGTTATAATTCGGTTTACTAACAAGCTTTCAGAGCCGACTACAATCCACTGGCATGGCTTGCGAATCCCTATTGAAATGGATGGTGTACCTTTCTTGAGCCAGCAGCCTATCATGCCAGGTGAAACATTCGTTTATGAATTTACACCACCAGATGCGGGCACATTTTGGTATCACCCACATATGAATAGTGTGAAGCAGCTTGGTATGGGCTTAGTTGGGCTAATTATCGTTGAAGAGGCAGAGCCTGTTCAGTTTGATGAAGAGCATGAAGTCGTCCTCAAGCATTGGCACTTAGACAAACAAGGTCAGTGGAAGAACCTTATGGTGCCGCGCTTGAGCGCTCGTATGGGGACTCCCGGAGAGTGGAGTAGCGTCAATGGTGTGCATGAACCTGTTTATACGCTGAAGCAGAATGCTACCACGCGATTAAGAATTGCTAATGTCGATAACACCATTACTTACCCGATCGCTATAGAAGGCGCAGAGGCTTGGGTTATTGCTATTGATGGTAACCCTGTTAAAACGCCTTATAAGCTCACTCAGCACAAAATTGGTCCGGGAATGAGGTTAGATATCGGATTGATTGCTCCAAAGGCTGGAAAACGTGTTTATGTGCGTCAAATGAAAGGACGCTTCCCATTCCCTTTGTGCGAGTTTGACGTTGTTGAGTCTGACTTGCCGAGCAACCAGAAACTGCCTTTATTACCTCTCAACCCTGTGCCAGCTCTCGATTTGAAAAATGCAGAGCAAATCGATTATGTGTTTGAGTGGGAGGGCGCGATCACTCCTGCTGATAAATCGGGCAAAGCGATACCTAAATTCTGGCTGATGAACAAACGGGCTTGGGAGGGAATGAGCAAAGATAATATTCCAGCGCCCCTTTCAACATTGGAGATGGGAAAAACCTATATCTTCAACCTAAAGAACGTCACCCAATATCATCATCCTATTCACCTTCATGGACACACATTTACGGTTCTTGAGTTAGATGGAAAAAAACTCGACGAACCGTTTCATACCGATACGGTCTTACTTGGAAAAAATGGCAGTGCGAAAGCTGCATTTGTTGCAGATAACCCAGGGCGTTGGATGTACCATTGTCATGTAATTGAACATATGAAGACGGGTTTGATGGGTTACATCGAAGTAAAGTGACTCCTGTAACTTTTAAAATCTTGATAAGTTTTAAGCGCTATACTTTGCTGAATTCTAAGATTGTATAATCACTATTGCCGTAAATTTGATTACAATGTCGCCATTAACTTTTCTGGGGGAATTATGGGACAACTATCCGTTTTGGGTTTTATTGCATTGGGTGGTGCATTTGGTGCATGTTCTCGTTACTTAATTTCTGAACTTTGTGTCATTTTATTGGGGCGTGGTTTTCCATATGGTACGTTAACCGTTAACGTTGTTGGCTCATTTATGATGGGCTTATTGATAGCAGCTTTCGATAATGAACTTTTGGCAACGGAACCTTGGCGACAAGTGATTGGCTTGGGTTTTTTAGGCGCACTAACGACGTTTTCCACCTTCTCGATGGATAATGTGTTGCTCATGCAGCAGGGCGCTTTCTTTAAGATGGGGTTGAACGTATTGTTGAATGTCGTGTTAAGTATTTCAGCTGCGTGGATAGGCTTTCAATTATTGATGCGCAGCTAGCAAAGTAGTTAAAAATTGAACAGGTCGGCTTGGTTTCACCAAGCCGTTTTTATATACTGACATCACTTGTCGGAGTGCCATAAGGCTGAGACCGTTAATTCGGGATCCGTTGAACCTGATCAGATTAGAATCTGCGAAGGGAACAAGAGAAGATATTCACACCGGAGTTCTTTCTGGTTGACCTATCAAAAGTCGAATGTTGTTACAGGCAAATATCGTAAGCTTTAACTAGCCTTAATTTGACTCCTCTTGTCGCATCTATCCGCCAAGCATTTTTATCCAATTACTTTTTATCTAGTATAACAAAGCAAGGAAAAATGCTATGTCGAGTCGCAAACAAGCGAGACTGGAAGCAAAACAGTTCATTGATACACTCTCGGTACAACCGTACCCCAATTCAAGCAAAGTCTACGTAGAAGGCTCACGTCCAGATATTCGTGTACCAATGCGTGAAATATCACTCGCTGATAGCCTTATTGGAGGCACAAAAGAAGCGCCTATATTCGAACCTAATGAGCCAGTACGCGTTTACGATACGTCGGGTGTATACACAGATCCAGAGCACACCATAGACCTCTATAATGGCTTACCTAAGCTGAGAGAAGGGTGGATTGAAGAGCGCGCCGATACTGAGCTACTTGATGAAGTAAGCTCGGTGTACACCAAAGAACGCTTAGAAGACGAAACACTAGACGATCTTCGTTACGGTAATTTACCACGTATTCGACGTGCCAAAGATGGCCATTGTGTGACTCAATTGCACTATGCTCGCAAAGGTATTATTACCCCAGAAATGGAATATATCGCGCTGCGTGAAAACATGGGGCGTGCCAAGTATCGCGATGAAGTGCTGAATCAACAGCATCCGGGTCAAAGCTTCGGAGCGAACCTACCAAAAGATATTACCGCCGAATTCGTGCGCAAAGAAGTCGCCGAAGGTCGCGCTATTATCCCTTCCAATATTAACCACCCAGAATCCGAACCAATGATCATTGGACGTAACTTTTTGGTCAAAGTGAACGCAAACATCGGTAACTCATCGGTCACTTCTTCGATTGAGGAAGAAGTAGAGAAGCTCGTTTGGGCGACACGTTGGGGTGGCGATACCGTTATGGATCTCTCTACTGGACGCAATATTCATGAAACTCGCGAGTGGATTCTACGTAACAGTCCGGTTCCGATCGGTACCGTGCCAATGTACCAAGCGCTTGAGAAAGTGAATGGTGTTGCGGAAAACCTTAACTGGGAAGTGATGCGCGATACTCTGATCGAGCAAGCAGAGCAGGGCGTTGACTACTTCACTATCCATGCCGGTTTACTACTTCGTTATGTGCCAATGACTGCAAAACGTGTTACTGGTATCGTCTCTCGTGGTGGCTCTATCATCGCGAAATGGTGTTTAGCGCATCACCAAGAAAGCTTCTTGTACACTCACTTCCGAGAGATTTGTGAAATCTGTGCTAAGTATGATGTCGCACTATCTCTTGGTGATGGTCTGCGTCCTGGTTCGGTTGCCGATGCTAACGACGAAGCGCAATTTGCAGAGCTTCGTACTCTTGGCGAATTGACCAAGATAGCGTGGGAATATGACGTACAAGTGATTATTGAAGGTCCTGGTCATGTTCCAATGCACATGATCAAAGAGAACATGGAAGAGCAGTTAGAGCACTGTCATGAGGCTCCTTTCTATACCCTTGGTCCGCTGACGACAGACGTCGCTCCTGGTTACGACCATATTACTTCAGGCATCGGCGCTGCCATGATTGGTTGGTATGGCTGTGCAATGCTTTGCTACGTAACTCCTAAAGAGCATCTTGGCTTACCAAACAAAGAAGACGTGAAAGTAGGCATGATCACTTACAAGCTTGCTGCGCACGCCGCTGATTTAGCGAAAGGGCACCCTGGCGCTCAAGTTCGTGATAATGCGCTTTCTAAAGCTCGCTTCGAGTTCCGTTGGGAAGATCAATTTAACTTGTCGCTCGACCCAGATACTGCTCGTGCTTTCCATGATGAAACCTTGCCTCAAGAGTCCGGCAAAGTTGCTCACTTCTGTTCGATGTGTGGACCAAAGTTCTGCTCGATGAAGATCTCGCAAGAGGTACGAGAGTATGCGAAAGACACTGAGCAAGTTGCTGCGGACCAAGCTATATCGATCAAAATGCTGGATGATCCTCTTGAGGGGATGCGTCAGAAATCGCAAGAATTTAGAGAGTCAGGTTCTGAACTATACCACCCAGCAGCACATGCCGAGGTAAGTGACTAATGAGCAAAATCCTTATTCCGTCATCATTGATTGAACTGACTGGTTTAGTTCAGCAATGTTTGTTGTTGGCGAAAGAACAGGGTTTTAGCATCGAAGACATTGAGTTGGGTGTGAGCCCAACTCAATCTATTCAGCTTGTTCGCGACCAACAGACCACACGTATAACGACAGATCTTATTGATGGTTATGACTCTGAGCATGAGAGTTCATTTGTGTTCCATTACCGCTCTGCTTTATCGGTAGAAGCGTGTGCTAAGCAACCGTCGAAAGCGATTTATATTGGCATTGCTGATACGCAGGTATCCGATGAAAAGGAGAAAGTGCTTCAGCTTGATATCTGGCGTCACCCAATTAACAACGAAGTGAGAGCGCTTTCCGTTAAGTCCAAATTCAACGCAATGTTCAATCCTGAACATCACCTTGCTTGGATAGTAACGCTGACAGTACTCGATTTTCCTATCGAAGATGCGTTAACACTTGCTCGAGGAATGCTAACTCAGCAAGCGAATGTTTCACGTGAAACACTGTTGAATGACAACCTTGATGAGGGAAGATCTACTCGGTGGGCTGACCAATTTGATGATTTCCCCACACCTGTACTGGAGGATAACCGACTAGGTATTCAAGTTGGTTGGTCTGCACAAGGCGAGAGCGTTAGCTTTCCAACTCTGACTAAGCAAAGTCTAGGGCTCTATCCAGTCGTTGATGATGTTGCTTGGATTGAGCGTCTACTGCCACTAGGCATCAACACTATTCAACTGCGAATCAAGAACCCACAACAAGCCGATTTAGAACAACAGATCATTCGAGCAATTGAGCTAGGTCGTCAGTATCAAGCACAAGTGTTCATAAATGACTACTGGCAGTTGTCAATCAAGCATGGCGCTTATGGCGTTCACCTAGGACAAGAAGACATAGAAGAATCGAATTTGGCTCAGATAACTAAAGCCGGCATTCGTCTTGGTCTTTCTACTCATGGTTATTATGAGCTACTGCGCATCGTACAAATTCATCCTAGTTACATCGCGCTAGGGCATATTTTCCCAACCACCACAAAACAGATGCCATCGAAACCACAAGGTTTGGTGCGCTTGGCTTTGTATCAAAAGCTGATTGATAGCATTCCTTATACAAATACAGAGGCTGCTTTCAGAACTTCAAAAGACAAAGAAGTAAGTGACTATGTGCTTGGCTTTCCGACGGTTGCGATTGGTGGTATTGACCAATCTAATGCAGACCAAGTTTGGCGCATGGGCGTCTCTAGTTTGGCAGTTGTGCGAGCTATTACGTTGGCAGAATCACCTCAGTCCGTCATTGAGTTCTTTGCACAACTGATGAAAGAAAGACAGCTAACGTTTACTGATCAGAATAGTGAATTAGCGCATACCAAGAGAGGCGAGAATGCTCACGGATAAGCAGTTCCTTCGCTATCAACGCCAAGTAGCTCTGCCTGAAATTGCTGAAAGTGGGCAAGAGCGTTTGAGCAAATCGCATGTGCTGATCATCGGTTGTGGTGGGTTAGGGAGCGCAGCGAGTTTGTACTTGGCATCAGCGGGTGTTGGTAAATTGGTTGTGGTCGATGACGATGAAGTTGATAGCAGTAACCTGCAACGCCAGATCATTTATCGCGAACAAGACCTCCAAGTTGCGAAAACAAAAGCGACTGTAAAGCAACTGACTGACCTTAATTCTATGGTTCAAATTCGCGCTCTTAATAAGCGATTAGACAAAGCACAGCTGCAGCTTGAGGTGATGCTAGCGGATGTGGTGCTCGACTGCACCGATAACATGCCAACGCGCCAGCTAATTAACCAAGTTTGTTTCGAGCAAAATACGCCGCTCATCTCGGCGGCGGCAATTGGTTGGCAAGGGCAATTCGCTGTCTTTGATTACCAAACACCAAGTGAACAAGAAGCGCAGAGTAAAGCCTGTTACCGCTGTTTGTATCCGTTCGACGAATTACCGCAAACGCAAAAGTGCAGTGAGAGCGGTGTCGTCGGTCCGGTGGTGGGTACACTTGGCAACTACCAAGCGATAGCGGCAATTCAAAAAATGGCGACGGGAAAGTTTCATGTCGAGACTGCCAAGTTACACCTGTTCGATGGATTGAAGCTGCAATGGCAAACCATGGCGATAAGCAAAGACAAACAGTGCCAAGTGTGTGCTCAGATTTAGTTTACGAGTAATGGGCAGAATTAAGAGAGTTGGAAGCAATGACGTTATCAGAACAACAAACAACACAAATGACCGCTGCTGACCTAGATATGATCACTATTGTCATTAATGACCAGTCACATCAAGTTGCCAGTGAGTCGAATCTACAGCAAATCATTAGTCAATTTGCGCTGCCTGAAATGGGCTGTGTTTTTGCAATTAATAACAATGTTGTGCCGCGCAGTGAGTGGGCTAGCACAGTTCTTTCACAGGGAGATAGCATCTCTTTGTTTCAAGCGATCGCAGGGGGTTAAAGTCGATGCTTAAAATTGGTGATAAACAATTCGAATCAAGACTGTTCACGGGAACCGGGAAGTTTGCCAACAGCCGATTAATGGCAGAAGCGATTCAAGTGTCGGGATCTCAACTTGCGACTATGGCGTTGAAGCGTGTGGATGTGAACGACCAACAAGACGATATTTTGCTGCCGTTAGTACAAGCGGGTGTGAACTTATTGCCAAACACATCAGGTGCAAAGAATGCTAAAGATGCTGTGTTTGCTGCACAACTGGCGCGAGAAGCGTTGGGTACTAACTGGCTAAAACTGGAAATTCATCCAGACCCGAAGTACTTGATGCCAGATCCAATTGAGACACTTGCAGCCGCTGAACAGCTGGTTCGTGAGGGTTTCATTGTCCTTCCTTATTGTCATGCTGACCCGGTTCTGTGTAAACGATTGGAAGAAGTAGGCTGTGCTGCAGTCATGCCATTAGGTGCGCCGATCGGTTCTAACAAAGGGATAGTTTCTCACGATTTCCTAGAGATCATCATCGACCAAGCTAATGTTCCTGTCGTTGTTGATGCGGGTATTGGTGCTCCTTCACATGCCGCGCGTGCGATGGAAATGGGCGCGGATGCCGTGCTCGTCAATACAGCGATTGCAGCTTCGAGCGATCCCGTTGCGATGGCGAAGGCATTTAAGTTGGCGGTAGAGTCCGGGCGTATGGCTTATGAAGCTGGACTTGCCGGTAAGGTTTCTCATGCGGTTGCGTCGAGTCCACTGACGTCATTCCTAGATGAGCTTTAGTCCTAGATTGGTTTAGCTATTAAGCGAGGAAAACATGAGCTTCGTTGAACAATTTAAGCAGCTTAATTGGGATGACATCTCGATGTCGATCTACGCGAAAACGGCACAAGATGTCGAGCGAGCATTGAATAAACCCAAGCGTGATTTGGAAGACTTTAAAGCGCTAATTTCACCAGCGGCTGAAGCGTACTTAGAGCAAATGGCGCAGCTGTCATACTCGGCAACTCGCAAGCGTTTTGGTAATACCATGTCGCTTTACATTCCACTGTACCTTTCTAACTTGTGCGCCAATGCTTGTACTTATTGTGGCTTCTCTATGGAGAACAGAATCAAGCGTCGTACTTTGAATAGGGACGAAGTGGCTGCAGAAGTTGAAGCCATTAAACGCATGAAGTTTGATAGCGTATTGCTGGTGACTGGCGAGCACGAAACTAAAGTGGGTATGAAATACTTCCGCGAAATGGTGCCTATGATTAAGAAGCGCTTTAACTATTTGGCGATGGAAGTACAGCCACTTGATCAAGACGAATACGCTGAGCTCAAGACATTGGGTTTGGATGCGGTGATGGTCTATCAAGAAACGTATCATCCTTCGACTTACGCCGAGCACCATTTGCGTGGCAACAAGATGGATTTCGAATACCGATTGGATACACCCGATCGTCTTGCAAAAGCGGGTATTGATAAGATCGGTATCGGTGCTTTGATAGGGTTGGAAGAGTGGCGTACCGACTGTTTTTATGTGGCAGCGCACTTGGACTATCTTGAGCGCACGTATTGGCAGACTCGTTACTCAATTTCATTCCCACGTTTACGTCCTTGTGAGGGCGCGCTCCAACCAAAATCAGTCATGACGGATAAGCAACTTGTTCAGCTGATTTGCGCTTATCGTTTGTTGAATCCAGAAGTGGAGTTGTCATTATCGACTCGTGAGTCACCGAAGTTTAGAGATAACGCATTGCCTTTAGGCATTACCAGTATGTCTGCCGCATCGAAAACTCAGCCGGGTGGTTATGCGATGGATGATGTTGAACTCGAGCAGTTTGAGATCAGTGATGAGCGAAGCGCAGGTTCTGTGGAAGATATGATTCGAGCCAACGGGTTTGACCCTGTATGGCGAGATTGGCACTCGGCGTATTCTGGTTAAGTAGCAAAGCAAGCCACAGGTCATCGTTATGTTTCACGTGAAACATAGGCAAAAAATGAGGGTTGATGCAAAACATCAACCCTCTACTTTTTCTAGCTTCTAGCTTCTAGCTTCTAGCTTCTAGCTTCTAGCTTCTAGCTGTGTGCTACTGGTAGCGTTGCTTGACGAAGCCACTCTTTCACATCACCTTCAACCAGCGGGCTGATCTCATCCCATACTTTCTGATGGTAGTCATTCAGCCAAGCAAGTTCTGGGCGAGTTAGCATATCAACGTTGATGTTGCGCTTGTCGATTGGGCATCGTGTTAGCGACTCAAATGACAGAACAGGGAAGTCACCGTTAGTTGGGGTTTCAACAACAAGCTCTAGGTTCTCAATACGGATACCAAACGCATCTGCACGGTAGTAACCTGGCTCGTTGGATAGCACCATACCTTCTGTTAGAGGCACATCGATTTGCTTCTTCGAAATGCTCGCTGGACCTTCATGAACACTTAGGAAGTGACCAACACCGTGGCCAGTGCCGTGGTCGTAATCGTAGCCTTCCGCCCATAGGTGCTGACGAGCTAGCGTATCGATTTGGTAACCACGTGTGCCTTTCGGGAAACGTGCACGAGCAACACCGATGTGACCTTTTAGCGCGAGAGTGAATTGTTTAATCATCTCTTGTGAAGGCTGACCGATCGCAATTGTACGCGTGATGTCTGTCGTACCATCTAGGTACTGACCGCCTGAATCCACTAGGTAAAGTGTGTTCAGTTCTAGCTTGCCAGGTTCAGGTTGGTTTTCGTGGTTGTAGTGACACATTGCCGCGTTGCCGCCCGCAGCTGAAATGGTATCGAAGCTAAGATCCATCAGTGTCGGGTCTTCGCTACGGAACGCTTCCAGTTTGTCTGCCAGCGTCGCTTCATCATGCAGGTTACCTGCAACGACTTCAGCATCTAACCATGATAGGAACTTACTCATCGCCACGCCATCGCGGATATGACATGCTTTCATGCCTGCAATTTCAACAGGGTTCTTCGCTGCTTTTGGCATTAGGCATGGGTCAGCTTTACTCACCACTGATGCACCAGCATTTTGTAGAACCAGCTTAAACCACGCGTTACTTGTCGCAGGGTCAACCAGTACATTCTTACCAGTTAGAGTTTCTAGTCGTGCTTGTAATGCTTCTGGGTGATGAACTGTTACGCCAGAACCAACGTGAGCGTCAAACTCAGCAGGTAAGCGAGCTGGATCTAGGAAGTATTCCACGCTTGAATCTGAATGCAGAATCGCGTGAGAAAGCAGAACCGGAAGACGTGAGACATCTAGACCACGAACGTTGAGCAACCAACAGATAGAATCAAGTGCTGTGATCACTGCGCTGTCTGCACCGGCTTTTTTCACGAGCTCTGCGATTTCTTGGCGTTTGCTTTCACTTGACTGACCAACTGCTTCTGTTGCCATTAGGCGAACATCAGAAACCACAGGAGCAGGGCGGTCGTGCCACAGTTCATCAATTGGGTTGCTATCGAGAATCTTAAGCTCAAGTGCGCCAGCAAGTTTTGCTTGTGCCATGTCTAGCCAAGCAGCGTTGTGCATGCGAGGGTCGATTGCCACAGACGCGCCATTTGCAAGATGGTCTTTAATCCAATCTAGTGCAGGCTCTTCAATCAAGTGACGGTATTCGAATAGATCAGCAGGAACCTGCTTTGTTACTTGTACTGTGTAGCGACCATCAACAAAGATAGCGGCTTTGTCTTTGGTGATTACCGCAGCACCAGCAGAACCAGTAAAGCCAGTTAGCCAATGTAAACGCTCGTTGTGCGCTGGTACGTATTCACCCAAGTACTCGTCTTCATGAGGGACAAGTAGGGCATCAATATTATGTTGTGCTAGCCATTCGCGAATTGCATTCACGCGGCTTTGGGTATCGTTGTGCATCTGTGTTATTCCTTCAAATTACCGCTCCTTCATGCTCAGGTGTGGGAGCTGTTTCCATCTGCTTCATGCAGTTTACGATTCCATTGAGGTTCGCAATCACTTCAATAGAGTCGGAGTACAACTAGGCCATAGATGAGCCAAAAAGGACTACGACAGTTAAGCTACTCATTTTAGCCGCTAAGCGCAAATTGAGCGCGGTGTTTTTATCTAAGGTGATCGGTTTTTTGTGTGATCATCGTACGTAGCCAGCCTAATGCAGGGTCGTTTTCTCTGTCTCGGTGCCAGAATAAAGTGTAAGCCATAGGTGGGAATTCTAACGGTAGTGGCAGCACGACCAAATCAAGCTGTTTGGCCGCAAGTTGCACAAAATGACTTGGCGCAGTAAAGATAAAGTCGGTGTATGAACATAAACTTGCGGCACTGTTAAAGTCGGGCACAGTGACGGCAATATCGCGGTCGGTGCCAATATCTGCAAGGCGATAATCCAGCAACCAACGGTCGTTGCCATCACAACGTACTTGTACATGGCGTAGGGCGAGATAGGCTTCCAGATTCCAAGGTTGTTTTAGCGCAGGGTGGTTTTTGCGAATGATGCACATTTGGTAATCACGATAAATTTCCAACTCGCAAATGTCATCGGGTGGTTGAAGAGTCAGCTTGGCATCGTTTATATCGATATCTTTTCCAGTTAAGCCTAAATCCAGTTCGCCGCGTTGAAGCATTTTAAATGTATTATCCGACCACGGGTGTGTGCTAATTGTCACGCCAGGTGCTTGTTGAAAAATCGCCGGTAAGAAATGGGGTAGAATGAGAGGGTAGACACTCTCTACCGCTGCTATTTGAAAACGGTATTCACTGCTTTGGGGAGAAAACTCTTCGGGTTGAGTCAGCACTTCTAACTGATTTATCAACAGATCCAGTTTCGGTTTAAGAAACAATGCGCGCGGCGTAGGTGTTAATCCATGTGAGTTTCGAGTGAAAAGCGGGTCATCAAATTGAATGCGCAGTTTAGCCAGTGATTTACTTACGGCGGATTGGCTTAAGCACAATCGGTGGGCCGCACGAGTAACATTTAACTCTTCAATCAGCACTTTAAAGCAGACCAATAGATTTAAATCGATACGAGCCAGTTTTTCGACGTTCACAGTGAATTTCCTCTGAGGAATAATGCTCATGATTATACATCATTTCCATTCATATCATCAGATGATTAAGCTTTACCCAAAGTTCTTTATCCAATTCGGAGTGTTGTGTGTCTAGCCAGTTTTCTAATAGTAAAAAACAGATGGCGTTATTGACCCTTTTGGTTCTTTTCAGTCCTTTAGCGATTGATATTTATCTACCTGCTTTACCTCTTATTGCTTCCACTTTTCAGGTCGATAATGCGCTAGCACAAGACACGATCACTTGGTTCTTATTTGCTATGGGTGTTGGTCAGCTATTCGCAGGTCCCCTAGCAGATAAACTCGGACGTCGAACTGTTGCATTGGGCGGTATCACCATTTACGCGATGAGCGCTTTATTGGCGTGGAGTGCTCAAAATATTGAGTGGATGTTGGTTTCCCGACTGCTACAAGGCTTAGGTGCGTGTGCGACATCGGTAGCAGCCTTTGCAACAGTTCGCGATATCTTTGGCCCGGAAAAAAGCGGCAAAATGATCAGCTACCTTAACGGTGCGATTTGTTTCATTCCTGCTTTAGCTCCAATTCTAGGTAGCTGGTTAACTCAGCAATTTGACTGGCGTGCTAACTTTAGCTTTATGGCTGGTTTTGCTGTGGTGTCTGGATCATTGATGTTTTTCATGATGAAAGAGACTAACCCGTCAACAGAAAAGCAAGCCGTGTTTAAGCTTAGTCGGTATTGGGCAGTGCTTAGCACACCATCTTTTGTTTTCCATGCGTCATTATGCTTGATGGCGATGGCGGTTATTCTTGCTTACGTTACCTCAGCACCGTCGGTATTGATGACGGGGATGGGGCTGTCGATGAATGAATTCACTTTCTGGTTTGGTGTAAATGCGGTGATAAACATTGCGGCATGTATGCTGGCGCCTAAGTTTATGGAGCGCGTTGGAACTCACAACACCTTGGTCACCGGGATCTCAACTCTGGGTCTCGCAGGTGTGATCATGCTAGTGATGAATGGTCAGAATACCGCGCTTTCTTTCATGTTACCTATCTTTATGTCTTCTGTAGGTTTTGCATTCATTCTGGGTGCAGCGGCAGGGAAAGCGTTAGAACCGTTTGGTGATAAGGCGGGCACGGCAGCTGCACTGCTTGGATTGTTCCAAATGAGTGGCTCTGGTTTGTTGGTGGGTACACTGCAACGCTTATCTCTTGATCCACAAACCTTGATCGCAATTCATATGTGGGTCCTATTACCTGCGTTGGTCGTTCTGTTTACAAAAGCAGGGAAGAACTGGCACTCGAGCTTTGCGAAAGCGTAAATCAGTGTAATTTAGTATTTTCCAATGTACCTAACGCGTGTATATTTGTCGTTCAAACTTTTCTCGACACCATAACGGAACTCATAAAGTAATGTCGTTAACCACGTATGAAATGGCTCGTATCCTAGAGCAAATGGAAGAGTCACCAGAAAAGGTGATGTTTGGTAAGTTGCTTAACGAATTAGGTAACCAAAGCTCTGAGCGCATTCGTAGCGCGGCAAAACAAGTTCCAGTGCCGGTATTACGTGATCTTGTGTATCAATTTCAGCAAGTGATTGAATCACGTAAAGGCGAGCAAGTAGAGCAGATGGCAAAAGACCTCGCGAAGCAAGGTATCTCAGCTGAAGAGCTACTGGCTTACTTGAACAAATAATAAAAAAATCCCCGCATCATGCGGGGATTTTTTTAGTGAGTGATTTTCTTCTTCAGTATGTGGTCGAGGGACAATGGTCCTGGTCCCCACACAATCACTACAAGAATCATCAATCCCCAAAGTTGGTGATCATAGAAACCTTTCTCCCACAGCAGCGGGTAAGAGACTACAGCGATGATGTTGAACACAAACAGAATCGCAGCCATCGGGCGGGTAATCAATCCTAGTGCCAAAAATACAGGTAGAACCAATTCTGCAGCCGTACCTAAGTAAGCCGCCAATTCCCATGGCAGTATTGGCACTTGGTATTCCAGCTCAAATAAATACAGTGTGCTATCCCAAGACGAGAGTTTGATTAGCCCTGAATTGAAGAACACCCATGCAACCCACAAGCGACAAAATAGAAGTAGTAAAGGGACAAAGCCAGCTTGTAGGGTACTGATTAAATCGTCGTACCGATTCACTAAGTTTTTAACCGTATCCGTCATAGAGTGCTCCTTAGATTGATTTCAATGTAAAGCCGTCAACGAGATCGAGTGCCATGATGCTATTGAGATGAGCGAGTAAAACTTCAGGTATTTCGCTCAAACTCTGTTTCTGCTCTAAACATTGCAGCAGTTGGAACACATCGGCATCGAGTGCGTGACACAAGGCTTCTCCATTGGCTTGAATCGAGATGACACCTTGCTGTAATTGGTTGATATTAAGTTGTTCGAATTGCCCAGTTTGAATTGCGCTGAACAAATCAAATACTGCGTAACTGGAGTCAAAGCTGCGGCAGCCTTGTTTAAGGTGCAAAACCAAAGCGGGTTGTTGCTCTTCACTTACTTCGCCAAGCAACGCAAGCGGTTTTAATGCTGCCGCATTGGATTGTTCATACAGTGCTTGACGAGCGAGGTCGATATGCCACTCGAAGCGTGCGACTTCAGGGCTGTAAGGTGCTTGTGCGATCACCTGACTGAATTGCATGATGGTGTCTTGAAAGCCTTCGCCATAATGCACCACATTTCCCTCTTCCAATGGATAAGTGAGAACGTGCTGACGAGCCATCTGTTCAAAGCACTCTTCACCAAGCAGTGCTTCAACCATCGGGTAGGTTGCGGATAACACCTCGCTCAAGCTAACGATAAAGTTATTGCGGTAAATCTGCATGCGTTCATCAGCGGTAAACTCATCACTGGCAATATCGCAATCTTCACCGAGTGCTTGATAGTGTAGGGCTTTAGCAAACTGGCTTTGTAAGGTGGCTAGATTCATGATGCCTTCCTTGGTTCGCTTTGTTCACTTGGGAGTCTGCCTTGCAACAGCAGTTGCGATGCTTTCTGTGCTTCTCCTAATAAGACTTCTGGCGTGGGGATATCCAAGTCCCATTCAATCAGCGCATGGCGTGGACCGTGTTTTTTGGTCCACTGCGCGAACAGTTGCCAAACTTCATCACTAACTGGGCGGCTATGGGTATCAATCCATATCTCACCTTTGTCGAGTTGTTTGATGGTAAAACCTGCCAAGTGAATCTCATCCACTTTGTCGGCTGGAATCGCATCTAGGTATGTGTCGCAATCAAAACCGTGGTTGAACGCCGAAACATAAACATTGTTTAAATCGAGCAATAAACGACAGTCAGTGCGCTTTTGCACTTCGGTAAGAAACTCCCATTCGCTGATGGTCGAATGTTGAAACTTCACATAACTAGATGGGTTCTCTATCAAGATCTCGCGTTGCAAATAATCCTGCACTTCATTCACGTTACGAGTGAACACGTTGAGCGCTTCTTCCGTATACGGAAGTGGAAGCAGGTCATTAAAGTAGTGACCGCCGTTTTCACTCCAACTTAAATGGTCAGAAACAAGGATTGGGTCGATTGAGTCAATCAGTGCTTTAAGTTGCGCAAGATGCTTTTGACTAACACGTTCCACCGAACCTAGCGACAAACCAATACCGTGGCAGCTAATTTGATATTGCTCGCCAAGCGTTTGTAGTTGATGACGCTCTGCTGCATTGGGTTGGAAATAGTTTTCACTGTGGATTTCTAACCAAGACAACTCGGGTTGGTTTTGGCTAAAGTAATCGAGGTGAGGGGTTCTTAATCCAACTCCAACAAGGTCGTGGAAGGTGTGGTGTTTCACGTGAAACTCCTTTTCAAATCGTGCGGGAAGAGAAGGATGCGTCTTGGCTTTGCGTTGGTTGAGCGTCAACGCATCCTCACAATAGCTAGCGATAAAAGATTATGAAGAAGAAGTGCTACCGCCAGCGAGCTTGTCACAAAGACCTTTTGGTACGACTACGAATGCGTCTTTTTGGTTATCTTCTTTAGAAGTACCAGCGCATGAGCTGCTTTTTGTTGCACAGTCGTTTTTACCTGCTTTAGAAACGCCATAGCACTTTTCTTTTTCAGCAGCGACAGCTGGAGCTGCAGTTAGCATTGTGCCACCAAGAGCTAGAAGACCAGTAACAGCAGCAGTAACAGCTAGATTCGACTTTTTCATAATAAATTCCTCTGAATGATTTCCTTTACTTTAAGTTGGCAAGATGAATCGCCTGTTTTGGCGTTTTTGTTATCAACTTGCTTAACTTAAAAGATAGGAAACTGGCTAAAAAACTTTCAGAAAAATTTCTGAAGTAAATGGGTTTGCAGGGTCAAATAGGTATAACTAATTGATGTGTTGGGCAAAAAAACATCAATTTTTTTATCAAGTTTTGTCTAAACAGCACCCGGTTGTTTAGGTTATAATCGGTTTTTATGTATAAATAACCAGTAGCTCTCATCATGATGGATCCATCTCTATTACTCGACGGTTTGAACGATAAACAACGTGAAGCCGTTGCAGCACCTCTAGAAAACTTGCTCGTTCTTGCTGGCGCAGGAAGTGGTAAGACACGCGTTCTTGTTCACCGTATCGCTTGGCTGATGTCGGTCGAGCAAGCTTCTCCGTTCTCAATTATGTCGGTAACCTTTACCAATAAGGCGGCGGCAGAGATGCGTGGACGTATCGAAGAGCTAATGATGGGCAGTGCAGGCGGTATGTGGAATGGTACTTTCCACGGCATTTGTCACCGTATTCTGCGTGCACACTATCTTGATGCGAAGCTACCGGAAGATTTCCAAATCATTGACAGTGACGACCAGCAGCGTCTGCTAAAGCGTTTGATCAAAGCGCAAAACCTCGATGAGAAGCAATGGCCTGCACGCCAAGTGGCATGGTGGATTAACGGTAAGAAAGACGAAGGTCTGCGTCCGTCGCACATTGATGCGTACCATGATCCAGTAACCAAGACATATCTGCAGTTGTACACCGCTTACCAAGAAGCGTGTGATCGTGCTGGTTTAGTCGATTTTGCGGAAATCTTGCTGCGCGCACATGAGCTACTGCGTGATAACAAGTTCGTTCGTGAACACTACCAAGCACGCTTTAAGCACATCTTGGTGGATGAGTTCCAAGATACCAACAACATTCAATATGCTTGGCTACGTATGATGGCGGGTCCTGAGTGTCACGTGATGATCGTAGGTGATGACGACCAGTCGATTTATGGTTGGCGTGGTGCAAAAGTCGAGAACATTGAGAAGTTTACGCTCGAATTCCCAAGCGTGAATACCATTCGTCTTGAGCAAAACTACCGTTCCACTAAGACCATTCTGGAAGCATCTAACACTCTGATTGCGAATAACACCGAGCGTATGGGTAAAGAGTTGTGGACGGATGGCGTTGTCGGTGAGCCTATCTCGGTTTACAGCGCTTACAACGAATTAGATGAAGCCCGTTTTGCGGTGAACAAAATCAAAGAGTGGCAAGACAAGGGCGGTGCTCTGAATGACGCTGCGATGCTTTACCGTAACAACGCCCAGTCGCGTGTTCTGGAAGAAGCGTTAATTCAAGCCGGTCTGCCTTACCGTATCTACGGCGGCATGCGATTCTTCGAACGTCAGGAAATCAAAGATGCCTTGAGCTACATGCGTCTGATTGCCAACCGTAACGATGATGCGGCGTTTGAACGTGTGGTGAATACGCCAACGCGTGGTTTGGGTGATAAGACGCTTGAAACCATCCGTTTTGCGGCTCGTGACCGTGGTTGCACTATGTGGGAAGCGAGTGTGGCAATGTTGGACGAGAAGGTGCTTGCTGGTCGCGCTGCTGGTGCTCTGAGCCGTTTTATCGAGCTTGTCACCGCGCTAGAAGACGACACCTTAGAGATGCCGCTGCATCACCAAACTGACCATGTGATTAAATACTCGGGCTTGTTCGCGATGTACGAGCAAGAGAAGGGCGAAAAGTCTAAGGCACGTATTGAGAACTTGGAGGAATTGGTGACCGCAACTCGCCAATTCGAGAAACCAGAAGAAGCCGAAGACATGTCACTGCTGACGGCATTCCTAACCCACGCAGCACTAGAAGCGGGCGAAGGACAAGCGGACGAATTTGAAGATGCGGTTCAGCTCATGACATTACACAGTGCGAAAGGTCTAGAGTTTCCATTGGTGTTTATGGTCGGTGTGGAAGAAGGCATGTTCCCAAGCCAAATGTCGGCAGAAGAAGCAGGGCGCTTAGAAGAAGAACGCCGTCTGTGTTACGTAGGCATGACCCGTGCGATGCAGAAACTGTACATCACTTATGCTGAAATGCGCCGTTTGTACGGTCAGGATAAGTACCATAAACCGTCTCGTTTTATTCGTGAACTGCCAGAAACATGCTTGGATGAAGTACGAATGAAGGCGCAAGTTAGCCGTCCTTCAAGCAGTGGTCGATTTAGCCAAACTGTTGTGAAAGAGAGCTTTAATGAAACCGGCTTTACGCTAGGTTCTCGTGTGATGCATCCAAAGTTTGGTGAAGGCACCATCATCAACTTCGAAGGCAGTGGTCCACAAAGCCGTGTACAGATTGCCTTTAACGGTGAAGGCATCAAATGGTTGGTAACTGCTTACGCACGACTAGAGAAACTGTAAGGCTTGACCAAAACTCATACCAATCGTAGTAAATAACTGGTCATTCTAGCTTGTTAAAATACTCGATAACTGCGTTGCAATTTTTGATTGTAGAATAACTACTTATCGAAAAATTGCGCCTTGTTCTCAAGCATTTTCCCTACGCTATTTCTGATCACTTATTTATTGTGATTGGTATCATCCACTTAAGAGCTGCTTCGGCGGCTCTTTTTGTTTGTGCGGTTTTGGCGTCGATAAAGCAGTAAAAAAATGGAATTCGAAAGCGCGATTTAACGGTGCAGATGAGAAAAACTTTAGGCAAAGAAAAACCCCGAGGGCTTGCGCCCATCGGGGTTATAGTCTTACTCGCAGCAATCCAGCTACTAAGAGTGCTCCATGCATCTAATCCATGATAGTGTGCTGAATCCGTCAGCTTAATCCTTACGTCGCCTTCCTAGCGGTGTCCTTAATGACCTTATCCTGGTCTGCTAACTATCCTCGTTAGCTCTCATCACTTGTTCCCTGAGCGGTGTCCCTGACATCATCCTGATGTTCAAATCCTTGCCTCGTCCAGAGGTGTCCATTTCCCGTCCTTAGTAGCAACCATCCTAGTCACTATTGATTCCGTTCAATGTCCAATTTTGCAATCCATGCCCGACTATTCATCCTGAATAACCGTTTCTTCTTCCTGAAGTTCACCAAGTCCGTGGTGTTTCCTGTTCCGTGTCAGCATCCTTCCGACAGGTTTAATATTACGTGTTTAACGATTTCCAACAACGGGCTAATCTCACATTTTTTAACTCTCTTAGCGTTCAAAAAAGATACATGAGTATTAAATTCAATGGCTTATGCTCTTTTCTGTACGGTTTTACCATTAAAAAAGAGAGGTTTGCTCAACCCTTTGTGAGAGATCTCGCACAAGGGGTCGAGCGAAAGACTCTTACTGCCCGATAGCGGCACCTTCACGTCTTGGATCCGCAGCGCCTTCAAGACCGTCTTTTGTTATTCGTATCGCATGCAGACCAGAGTTCAAATCCCGAACATCGGTTTTAAAGCCCATCTTCTCCAGAGCAGGCTGTAAGCCCTCTGCGGCGGTACCTTGCTCAATATCTAAGGTGCCAAAACGGTTCAGCAATCGTGGCTGATTAATCGCGCTTTGGATGTCCATATCCCATTGCGTGTGGGCGATAATGGCTTGTGCGACGTAACCAATAATGCGGCTGCCACCCGGTGAGCCAATTGCCATGTAAGGCTTGTCATCCTTCATCATAATGGTTGGTGCCATAGATGAACGTGGGCGTTTGCCCGGTTCTAATCGGTTTGCGATTGGCACACCATCTTGATGCGTGCGGAAAGAGAAATCGGTCAGTTCGTTATTGAGCAAGAAGCCGCGTACCATCAAGCGTGAGCCAAAAGCGTTTTCAATGGTTGTTGTCATTGAAACCACATTGCCTTGCTTATCGACGATATTGAAATGGCTGGTGGAAGGCAGCTCGATCGATTGGTCCATGCTTAAGTTCATCGCGTGCGACCAAGGAGGGTTGCCGGCTTCAACCATACTCAACGCTTTACCGACTTGAATAAGCTCAGCACGTTGTTTGAGATAATCTTTATCAAGCAAGCCTTCGGTTGGCATTGGCACATAATCTTGGTCAGCCATGTACTTACCGCGATCCGCAAACGCAAGGCGAGATGCGTCGGCGATCACTTGCCATGATTTCGCGCTTTCGGCTCCCCAACCTTTAAGGTCGTATTGCTCGGTGATCGCGAGAATCTGTCCAACCGTCAATGCGCCAGAGCTTGGTGGTCCCATACCGCAGATGTCATAGCTTTGGTAAGCCGCACAAACCGGTTCACGTTGTTTGATTTGGAACGCATCAAAGTCAGGTTGTGCCAATACGCCAGGATTGCCCGGTGCATTCTGTACTGTCTTGATGATGTCTGTGGCGATATCGCCTTGATAGAAAGCTTTTGCCCCTTGCTCTGCAATTGCCGTCAGAGTTTGCGCGTATTCAGGGTTCTTCAACAACGTGCCTTCGGCTTTTGGTGAGCCATCTGAATTAAAGAAGTAAGCCTTAGTTGCAGGGAAGCGTGATAGGCGCTTGGCATCTTTCTCAATCAGACTCGCGAGGCGAGGACTGACTTCGAAACCTTGCTCAGCCAAGGTAATCACGGGTTGGATGATCTTCTTCCATTCCAACTTGCCGTATTTCTGGTGTGTGTCCCACAGCAGTTTCACTGTTCCAGGAGTGGCAACGGAGCGCCCGCCGACAACCGCATCGTAAAATTGTAGGGGTTGTCCTTTTTCGTCTAAAAAGAGTTTCGGCGTCGCGGCGAGCGGTGCGGTTTCGCGTCCATCATACGTAGTCAGTTTTTGTTTCTCACTGTCCCAATAAACTAAGAAGGCGCCACCACCAATACCTGATGATTGCGGTTCTACCAAGCCCAGCATCAGCTGCACGGCAACCATAGCATCAATAGCATTACCACCTTGGGCAATAACATCCGCACCAGTTTGGGTTGCAATTGGGTTAGCAGCGGTAACCATATAATCTTTCGCTTTGACCAGTTGTTTTTGCTCGAAGCCAGTGCTGTGCTCCGGCGCAACCGCATCTGCTGCTTGGTTAGCAAAGGTTGGGGTAGATAAGACGAGTGGGGAAGTAAGAAAAAGACCCGTGGTCACGAGTCGGTTGAACGTCCAATGCATGATGACTCTCCATGTTGCCAGTTTTGTGCTTTGAGCTTGGCAGTTATGGAGAGTCACGTCGAGTCAGCAATCTTAGAAATGTCGATTGTGCTACGCTTTTAAATCAGTACTTTATCCGATAAAAGTATTGATAGTTTGGTATAGAATACTGCCGCCCACTAGAGTAAATACCACGCCGCATAGACCGTCGATGTAGATACCCGCTTGTTGCAATTTACGCTGTAAGCGCTGTGTCGACAGCATCCATGCAAGGCTAGAGAACCAGAATAGCGACAAGCCAAACAGGATGACCAGTGCAATACCTTTGCCAGTAATCGACATACCTGCTGGGACTAAACTCGACATCAAACTGACAAAGAACACCAGGGCTTTTGGGTTAAGAATGTTGGTCGCAAACCCTTTAGCAAACGCTTGACGCTTATTGCTGATCACTAGGTTATTTTGCTTCTTAGGTTGATCCGTCTGTGGGTTTTGGATCATCGAGATCACGGCACGCAATGCGCCAATTCCTAAGTAGAGCAGGTAACTACCACCGAGCAGTTGTACCACGGAATACAGCACTGGGTGCTGGTGGACGACAAAACTCACACCTGTCAGGCTGAACAAAGAGTGCAGCAAAATACCGACGGACAATCCCAACGCAATGTACAAGCCAGTTTGACGACCATGACGCGTCGCATTTTGTACGACCAGCGCAAAGTCCGGACCTGGACTCATTAGGGCAATAAAGTGAATGCTGGCGAGTGTCAGCAATATGGTGGATTCATTCATAACACATCTCAAATTTAACCAATGCGGCTATTGTCGTGGTAAGTCACCTGTGGCGCTTGTAAAAAACTGACAGCTTTCTCGGTAAATGAAATTAACGAGCCACTTGAGAAGGGGAAACGCCGTAGGTCTGTTTAAACGCTTTGCTGAAATGCGCTTGATCGTAGAAACCGATCTGGTGGGCGACGTCGGTACCACATTGACCAGCTTGCAGTAACTTCATGCCTTGTTCAAGGCGCAGGCGTGCGAACCACGCATAAGGCGTCATGCCGGTTTGCGCTTTAAAGTGGCGCTGGAACTGAGTTGGGCTCAGTTGGCACAGCTCTGAAAGTGAATCCAAACGCACCGCTTGGTCAAGGTTAGCCATTAGATAATCTTTTAACGTCCCAAGCGATTGGTTTCCTAGCGGCACCACTTTTTGTCGCTCAAGCGATCCGTAGCGATCAAAAAGTTGGTTAAATCCTTCAAAAGGAAGGCAATCTTTAGTGAGTTGGCTGAGGTTTTCACGACGAAGTAGCCCGTGTAAGTTACTAAGTTGTGAAAATATCTGGGGATCCGAGATGATCAGTTCGTTGAAGTGTATTATTTGACCGTTTTTCTTAAGATCGGCTAGATCGCTCAATAGGTGAGGTTCGATCGCAAACACATTTACTTCGTAGCCACTCTCGAGCTTAGATTGCCCGTCGTGCAGCTCATCCGGCGGCATAATCACAATTTGCCCATGACCAACTTGGTGGCTGTTACCTTGGTATTGGAACTTCTGCGCACCATGCGTGATCAGGCCGAGATGAAAATCCAGATGGTAATGCCTTTGAAAAGCAAATTTCTGGTATTTCGCCTCTATTAGACTCAAGTTGTCATGGTCGGTTGCGTAGTACTGAATATGTTCCATTAAATAAAAAAGCTTGGTCACATTATGACCAAGCTTATCTGGCAATTTCTAACTTGTCTTGTAAAAAACGATCACTGTGGCTGAACGATTCGGCGTGAGCGACGGTTATTACGTAATCCATCAAAGCTAAACACGACTAGTGCTCCCCAAATAAAGACGAAAGTGATCGCTTTATCCATGGTAAAGGGTTCGCCATACATCAATACTGCAAGTAAAAACATTAAGCTTGGGCCTATATATTGGAAAAAGCCCAAAGTCGATAATTTGAGTCTTGTTGCTGCACCCGTAAAGCACAGCAGTGGCAGGGTTGTTATAACCCCAGCTGCGATCAACAAACTATTTAACGTAAGTGGATTCGTAAGCATATTTGAGGTTGGTGTATCGGCAACAAAAAGCAAATAAACAGCGGCCACTGGCAGTAGGAGTAATGTCTCAATAAACAAGCCAGTTTTTGCATCGACACTGACTTTCTTTCTTAATAAGCCATAAAAGCCGAAGCTCATTGCTAACGCCATCGCAACAACGGGTACGGAGCCAAATACAATCAGTTGAACGAGTACGCCACAACCTGCCAATACAACCGCGAACCACTGTAATTTACGCAGTCGCTCACCAAGGAAGACCATCCCGAGTAAGACGTTGATCAGTGGATTAATGTAATAACCTAAGCTGGCGTCGAGCATATGATTCGAGTTTACCGCCCAAATGAAAATCAACCAATTGCCGCCAATTAACATGGAACTTGCGATCAGGTAAGCGATTTTCGTTTTGTCTTTCGCGATGTGGTAAGCCGAGCGCCAGTGACGGCCAAAATGGAGGAGTGCAGCAAGCAAAAAGAAAGACCATATCACTCGGTGGCTGAGAATTTCCAAAGGAGATACTTGTGCGATGGACTTAAAGTACATCGGCGCAATGCCCCACATGGTATACGCGCCAATCGCTAGCAAGATGCCTTGCCGCGCGCGTTGTTGTTCGTCTTCTGGTGTCATGAAGTGTCACCTAATTGTGTGTTTTATAGAGCAGAAAATCAGTATACGAGTCGTGATGCGAAACACCTAACAATTTGCGGTTTTATTCACCATGAAACCCCATTACAATGTGCCCTCACTTTGTGTGCCAGTGGTATGCATAAGCACCTCTTTTTTAAGACCCAATCTGAGACTTTTCATGACCTCGACCTTGTTAGCCGAACAATCTGATTCGCCTGTAACGCCTCAACGTGTGTTGGAGGATGTGTTTGGTTACCAAGAGTTCCGTGATGGTCAGCAATTAGTGATTGACGCCGCGATAGAAGGTCGCGACAGCTTAGTTATCCTGCCTACTGGTGGCGGTAAGTCGCTGTGTTATCAAATTCCTGCTTTGGTTCGCTCTGGTATTACTTTGGTGATTTCTCCGCTTATCTCGCTGATGAAAGACCAAGTGGACCAGCTTAAAGCCAACGGTGTAGCGGCTGAATGCATTAACTCGACCATGACTCGTGAAGAACTGCTCAGCGTGTATAACCGCATGCACACTGGTCATCTTAAGTTGGTGTACGTCTCACCAGAACGCGTATTGATGCGTGATTTCATTGAGCGCTTGGAAAACTTGCCGCTATCGATGATTGCTGTCGATGAAGCGCACTGTATTTCCCAGTGGGGACACGACTTCCGTCCAGAGTACGCCGCGCTTGGTCAACTTAAGCAGCAATTTTTCCATGTGCCATTTATGGCGCTGACGGCGACCGCAGATGACGCAACGCGCCGAGATATTCTTGAGCGTCTGCAACTCAATAATCCAGAGGTTTACCTAGGCAGCTTCGACCGTCCCAACATTCGCTACAACTTAGTTGAGAAGCACAAGCCGGTTTCGCAAATCGTTCGTTATCTTGAAACTCAAAAAGGTAATTGCGGCATCATCTATTGTGGTAGCCGTAAGAAAGTTGAGATGGTGACTGAGAAGTTGTGTAACAACCACATTCGTGCAGCTGGTTATCACGCAGGTATGGATGCCGATGAGCGCGCTTACGTTCAAGAAGCTTTCCAACGTGATGACATCCAAATCGTAGTGGCGACCGTGGCATTCGGTATGGGCATCAACAAACCAAACGTGCGCTTTGTGGTTCACTTTGATATCCCGCGCAATATCGAGTCCTACTATCAGGAAACCGGTCGTGCAGGGCGTGATGGTTTGCCTGCGGAAGCGATGATGTTGTATGACCCAGCGGACATCAGTTGGCTGCGTCGTATGTTGGATGAGAAAGACGATGGTCCACAGAAGCAGGTGGAAACCCACAAACTGAATGCGATGAGTGCCTTTGCTGAGGCGCAGACTTGTCGTCGTCAGGTGCTATTGAATTACTTTGGTGAGTATCGTGAGAAGCCATGTGGCAACTGTGATATTTGCTTAGATCCACCGAAACACTTTGATGCCACGGAAGAAGCGCGTAAGGCGTTGTCTTGTGTGTACCGAGTGAATCAGAGCTTTGGTATGGGCTACGTGGTGGAAGTGCTACGTGGCATGCAAAACATTCGTGTACGTGAAAACGGCCACGATAAGATTTCTACCTACGCGATAGGGCGCGACCACAGCCACGATTACTGGGTGAGTATCTTCCGTCAGTTAATCCACAAAGGGCTGCTGTTCCAAAACATCACGCGTAACTCAACGCTGCAACTTACCGAAGAAGCGCGTCCGCTGCTACGTGGCGATGTGACCCTAGAGTTAGCGGTTCCGCGTTTAGACACCGCAGCACGTGCGGCGAAGTCGGACAAACTGACCAGCAAGAACTACGACAAAAAGCTGTTTGCTAAGTTACGTAAGCTGCGTAAGTCGATTGCTGATGAAGATGGTTTGCCACCATACGTGGTCTTCAGTGACGCGACTCTGATTGATATGGCGGAAATTCTGCCAACGTCTTACGGCGAAATGCTTGCAGTCAGCGGTGTTGGTCAGCGCAAACTAGAGAAGTACGCCGATCCATTCCTCGATTTGATTCAAGAACACATTACTCACCACGGATAAGGAACCAAGATGCAAAAGGAATTTGGCTTAGCGGATTACATGGCACAAGAAGGGCGCTTAATCATTACCGCGCCGAGCTTTGACCTTGATAGCTTTCCTGCTTTAGGTGAGCGTTTAGTCGGCTTGCTTTCTGCTACTGTGGTGGAAAAACAGTGGGATGCGGACATTCACTCTTGGTTGATTGACTTTGAAGGTTGCCGACTGTTTATGAAAGCAGAGCATTACAGCGAAGCGATTTGGTTTGAAGCGTTAGCGATTGAAGAGAGCAGGGAAGAGTTGGATTATCTTGCAGGGTTGTTCCAGCGCGGCTTCTAAAAATAGAATTTTTCTAGAGGGGGTGTTTCACATGAAACACCCTTTTTTATGCTTAAACGTTTGCGTCAAACAGACGACTTGCGGCGAAAAGTGGTTAATGTATAATCGCCCACCGCTTCGCTCAGAAAGAGCCAAGCCAGTTTATTTTTCATTTTACATTGTTGGTAAGAGCCACTTTATTCAGTGACTCGATTTGGGTTCCCTCACCCCCAAACCAAACTAAAAAGGTATCGCATGAGTAACTTTACCCCTGCGCAGCAGCGCAACGCCCTTATCTATCTGGTTCTATTCCACCTAGTCATTATTGCATCTAGCAATTACCTAGTTCAGCTACCGTTTACTATCTTCGGTTTCCATACCACTTGGGGTGCATTCACTTTCCCATTTATCTTCTTAGCGACTGACTTAACTGTGCGTATTTTCGGTGCTCAGTTGGCACGTAAGATCATCTTCTTAGTGATGTTGCCTGCTTTGGCAGTGTCTTACTTCTTATCGGTGGTGTTCTTCGAAGGTCAATTCCAAGGTTTTGGCCACCTAGGGGAATTTAACTTATTCGTTGCTCGTATCGCGATTGCTAGCTTCATGGCGTACCTACTTGGTCAGATCATGGATGTGCATGTGTTCAACCGCCTACGTCAAATGAAGCAATGGTGGGTGGCACCAACGTGTTCAACGCTTTTCGGTAATGCACTTGATACCATCGCTTTCTTCGCCATTGCGTTCTACCAAAGCCCAGATCCATTTATGGCTGAGCATTGGACGGAAATCGCGCTGGTGGATTACGGCTTCAAACTGATTATTAGTCTTGGTTTGTTCGTTCCTATGTATGGCGTACTACTGAATTACCTAATTAAGAAGCTGACTGCGGTGAACCCTGACTTTAAGGTGACCACAAGCGTTCAGTCTTAATATCAGTGGGAACCCCGAAAGCCGCTTGCTCAAATCAAGCGGCTTTTTTGTGCCTGTTTACTTGGGGTTAGAGGGTTTTGTACAGCATGGGGAGTAATTAGATCATGGATGTCCAAAAGCTCCCTAAGCTGTACAAAGGTAAAAATGGAGTAATAAAAAAGGTCCCGAGTGAGACCTTTTTATCGAAGTTACGGAACGTAGAGGAAGCTAGTTGGTGAAATGGCTAACGGAGCATCTTCTCAATCAAAATGGCTTTTTGCGCATCGAAGGCGCCAAGTTGCAGGCCGTTCTCCCAACTGATGCTTTGATTGAACATCGCCAGCATCAAACCGACACTGCGTTGATTGGCGTCCTGCCAGCAATCAGATTCGCTGTACTCTCCATCATTTATCGCGTTGCCATTAACGAGAATGGGCTCGAAACGCCATTTTTCGCCGACACGGTAGTAGCCTTTACTGGTTAAGGTCTGGTTGGATTGAATCGTTAAAATGTGCTCGATGCCCGGCTCACCGGTTAATTCAAATACAAATCTTAGCTGGTGGTCGCCACATTGCAGCTCAACGATCAGTTGGCCGTTTTCCTCAATCAGTGTTGACTGAGAGTAGTCTCCGAAGCAGTGCAGCAACCAAGAAATAGGGTGACTGGCTGTTTCAAGAAACCACTCTTTGAGTGTGAAGGTGCCCGGTAGGTTAACTTGGGTGATTAGATTGACCACACAAGGTTGGGTTTGCGAGGTGAGCCATTTCTCTATCGTCTTGGCGGTCTCTAGCTGAGCAAAGGCGTAATTAACCAATAGGTTGGAGTTCGGTTGCTGCCAGTGAGTGATGTCGGAATTCAATCCCACCAATGGCTTTTCACAAATCAGCTTGGTTGAACCTAACGTCTTTATGATCTCTGCATGAGTATGCGCAGGTGTCGCGATGGTCACGACATCGAGTTGTTTGAGTGCGCTGATGTTCGTTTCTGCCTTTAGGATTGCTTCCTCACTGCACGCTTGCTGAAGCGGTTCTATTTGGTTGGCGCATAACGTTGTGACCGATACACCATTGTTTCGATAGTGGGGAATGTGCGTGCGTCCCCAGTTGATTCCTATGATGCCAGCTTGTTTGATTTGCTCTGGCTTGTTGAAACGTTCACTCAATGGCGGCAAGGCAATTCGTTCATCTGTTAGACGTTGGTCATGGTGATAATCATTGCTTGGCAGCACTTGCCATGGCTTGTTGTAATGCTGCTTGAGTGCACAAACGAGTTCGTAGAAATTCCACTTATCCTTTAAGTTGCTATCAAAATGGTATAAACCTGCTTCGTTCCGCTCAATAAGCTGCAAAAAGGCGAGTGCAGTATCGTCCATATGAGAAGTCGCGGGATACCAAACTGTACTAGCGGTAATAACGCCGTTCTCTTCATATTGGCGGTCGAGATGCGCCAACATGTTATTGCCTTCTGCTTGGTGATGGAGCTGCCAACCAATTCGAGCAATCATCGCATCTGGGTTTGCTTGCCAGATTGCATCTTCACAACGAACTTTGTATTTGCCGTATTCATCTTGGGTGTTTCTTTCTTCAAAGATGCCATAAGGCCCATTTTTTGTGGCATCAAATACCATTGCTGTACTGACAAAAAGATAAGGAATGTTGCGCTGTTTGCAGTGCTCACCAAGCCACGCTGCCCACGCTTCACTCCCCATCGCCATGTGGCACACCGCATCAATGTGGTGCTGTTGCCAAAATTGCTCACTTTGCTGTGGATCATCTGGTGGGATTTGGTGGTGATTCCATTCCAATACGTTCCAGCCACGGAGGTGGAACTGATGAGCAACTTTAGGGGCGAGGGTGCCAGTTAAGCCAGTCATTAAAACGGTTTTCATTATGGTGCATCTTGGTTGGCTAAATCGTGCTTATCAATAAAGCATGGCTGTTTTTCGATGTAGAGCGGAGAAGCTGAGATTTTTGCTGGGCAGCACGTTTTGTAGGGGAAGTAGAAGCAAAAAAACCCAAGCGAACGCCTGGGCTTTAGTATTGTAAGGCAGTGATATTCGCTTATTTTGCTACGATATTTAATGGCCAGCCGATGTCTGTCTGACGGTTGGATTCAATTTCCAACTCAGCCGCAGTCAGTGGGTTTTTCTCTAGCCATTGCGCATCAATGTGTAACGTTAGATTGTCGCCTTCAACCGTTAGAGTCACATTTGGCTCTAGATCAGGATTGCGACGATGGCTGAGTAGAACCGCAAGACGCAACAGTCTCAATACTCGTTTGGCACTTGAGCCTGATAATGCATGCTGCTCAGGTAAAGAAGTGAGTTGTTCGCGATAGCGACGAGCCACTTCACCAATAAAGAACTTCTGCGCGCGCGTGTAACCAGGCAGATCCAAATTCTGCAGCAAGTAAGCACTATGCTCTCCGCCTTTTTTGAAATCGATAGTTAAGCCAATTTCATGCAGTTTTGCGGCGGTCTCGAGTAATATCTTGCCCTGAGGCTCTGTAATCCACTCATCGCCCCCAGCTTGCTGTAAAAGCGTGTGTGCCAGACTAGCGACTTGTTCACCGTATTGGTGATCGAGCTGATAACGATTTTGTACGCTAGCGATAGTGCGGGCACGAATGTCTTCTTGACGAAGCTCTTCAACCATCTCATACACTAAGCCTTCGCGTAGTGCGCCGCCAGCCAGTGTCATAGCATCGATTTCAAGCAATTCAAAAACGGCAATCAAAATAGAGAGGCCACTAGGGAACACTAATGCACGCTCAAGTGTTAAGCCTTCAATATCGAGCTCTTCTAAATGGTCGGCCAACATGGCTTGCTTCTGTAGACGCTTGAGTTTGGAGTGAGTGATTACTTCGTCCATGCCTTGCGCCAGCATTATCTCTTGCAATGCCTGAACTGTGCCTGATGCACCAACACACACATCCCAACCAATTTCTGTATAACGTTCTAAAATCGGCTGGATGGTCTGTTTCGCTCCTTCAATTGCCGCGTCAAAGTTACGAGCATTCAATTGGCGATCTTTAAAGAAGTTTTCAAGCCAAGTCACGCAGCCCATTTTTAAGCTGGTCAGTGCTTTGGCTTCAAAACCTTCCCCGATAATCAGTTCGGTACTTGCTCCACCGATATCGACTACAAGGCGACGACCACTACCGCCAGAGGTGTGAGCGACACCTTTATAGATAGTGGCAGCTTCTTCTTCACCAGTAATCACTTCGATAGGCTGGCCTAGAATTTGGTTAGCCTTTTCTAAAAACACATCTACATTGGTCGCGGTACGTAATGTTGCTGTACCGACGATGCGAATGTTTTGTTTAGGAATGTCCTGCAAGCGTTCCGCAAATAGACTTAAGCAGTCCCATCCTCGCTGCATAGCTTCCATACTAAGAGAATTATGTTCATCTAAGCCCGCTGCTAGACGAACTTTGCGCTTAATTTTAGCCATTGTTTGAACGCTGCCATCGATGTGACGCACAACGAGCATGTGAAAACTGTTCGACCCGAGGTCGATGGCGGCATATAGCGGTGATGATCCTGCTTGACTCATAAAACGAACTCAGTTTCCTATTACGATTGTTTTGGTGCCGATTGACGCGGTTGGCGTGGACGACGTCCCTGCGGCTTACGGTTACCAGAACCAGAGCGGGTACCGCCAGTATTCGTGCGGCGCTGTTGGTTGCGTGGTGCACGCATACGAATCGGAGCCGGTAGATCTTGAATCAGTGCCGACGAATCGTACTCTGAAACTGGGATTGTGTGCTCAATGTATTCTTCGATTGCTGGTAGGTTAACCGCGTACTCTTCACAAGCAAAACTGATCGAATGACCGCTCGCACCAGCGCGACCAGTACGGCCAATACGGTGAACATAATCTTCACAGTCGTCAGGAAGGTCGTAGTTGAAAACGTGCGTTACCTGAGGAATATGCAGGCCACGCGCTGCAACGTCAGTTGCAACTAAGATGTCGACATCACCTTTGGTGAATTGCTCAAGAATCTTCTCACGCTTCTTCTGCGGTACATCGCCAGTAAGAAGGCCTACACGATGTCCATCGGCAGCCAAATGACCCCAAACCGATTCACACTTATGCTTGGTATTGGCAAAAATGATAGCGCGATCTGGCCACTCTTCTTCAATTAGTGTTTGAAGCAGCGCCATTTTGTCTTCATTCGAAGGATAGAAAAGCTCTTCCTGGATACGGTGGCCAGTTTTTTGTTCTGGTTCGACAACGACATGCTCAGGAGTATTCATGTGTTCGAATGCCAGTTCTTGAACGCGGTAAGACAGCGTTGCTGAGAACAGCATGTTCAAACGCTCTTTTGGCTCAGGCATACGACGGAACAAGAAGCGAATGTCTTTAATAAAGCCAAGATCGAACATGCGGTCGGCTTCGTCCAGAACAACAGCTTGAATGTTGTTGAGGTTAAATACGCGCTGTTTGTAGAAATCGATGATACGGCCTGTTGTTCCGATCAGAATATCTACGCCGTCTTGCAGTTTCGCAAGTTGCTTGTCGTAGCTTTCACCACCGTAAGCTAGAGCGGTTTTTAGACCTGTGCTTTCAGTTAATGATTCTGCATCATTGTAAATCTGAATAGCGAGCTCACGTGTAGGCGCCATAATAATTGCGCGTGGCTGTGTAGGCTTACGACCTTCATGTTCCGGAGTCGTCAGAAGGTGGTTGAACGTAGCAGTAAGAAACGCGAGCGTTTTACCAGTACCCGTTTGGGCCTGGCCTGCGATGTCTTGGCCGGTGAGCAGGACCGGCAACGCCAAGGCTTGGATAGGGGTACAAAATTCGAACCCTTTTTTGTCCAATCCTTCAATAACTTGGGGCTTTAAGCCCAAATCGGCGAACTTTTGCTCTGTGATATGCGTCTTTTTCATGGCTATAGAATATCAGCTAAAGCTTGCAATACGAAAGTAAATACATTCCAATAGGGCATCTAATTACTGGTTATCATCCAACCAGTTTCGAAAAACACATTGGAGTGGAAGATGAGTGATAAGATTTTGCAGCTAACTGATGACGGTTTTGAAAACGATGTAATCAACGCTGCAGGCCCGGTTCTAGTGGATTTTTGGGCAGAATGGTGTGGTCCTTGTAAAATGATCGCTCCTATTTTGGACGAAATCGCAGACGAGTACGAAGGCAAACTCACTATCGGTAAACTAAACATCGACCATAACGCAGGTACACCACCTAAGTTTGGTATTCGCGGCATTCCAACGCTATTACTATTTAAAGATGGTAACGTAGCGGCAACGAAAGTAGGTGCTCTGTCTAAAACTCAACTAAAAGAGTTCCTAGACGCAAACTTATAATCACCAAGTGATTACAGATAAAACCGTGCAAAGTTACAATGCACGGTTTTGTTTTTCTAACTCTGGACTAGAATACTAATTAGTGCTAACTTATCGCGCGTTAATTGAACAAATTTCTCTTCTTGGTCGATCCTGAGACCAAATCCATCTTAACTAGAAAACAGATCTTATTTTGACTAAACAAGAATCCACCACCATGAACCTTACCGAACTGAAGAACAGACCTGTGTCTGACCTTGTAAAACTGGGCGAAAGCTTAGGATTAGAGAACCTAGCTCGCTTAAGAAAACAAGACATCATCTTCGCGATTTTAAAAGCGCACGCTAAAGGCGGCGAAGACATCTTTGGCGATGGGGTTCTGGAAATTCTGCAAGACGGCTTTGGTTTCCTACGCAGTGCAGATAGTTCATACCTTGCGGGTCCGGACGATATCTACGTATCACCAAGTCAGATTCGTCGCTTTAACCTACGTACTGGTGACTCTATCGCTGGCAAAATTCGTCCACCAAAAGACGGTGAACGTTACTTTGCCCTTCTAAAAGTCAATACCGTTAACGACGATAAACCAGACAACGCCCGTAACAAGATCCTATTTGAAAACCTTACCCCTCTACATGCGAATGAGCGCATGGTTATGGAGCGTGGTAACGGTTCAACAGAAGACATTACAGCACGTGTTTTAGACTTGGCATCGCCAATCGGTAAAGGTCAACGTGGTCTGATTGTTGCTCCGCCTAAAGCGGGTAAAACAATGCTTCTGCAAAACATCGCGCAAAGCATCGCGTACAACCACCCAGAGTGTGAGTTGATGGTTCTTCTTATCGACGAACGTCCAGAAGAAGTAACTGAGATGCAGCGCCTAGTTAAAGGTGAAGTGGTTGCGTCGACTTTCGATGAGCCAGCATCTCGTCACGTACAAGTAGCGGAAATGGTAATCGAGAAGGCAAAACGTCTTGTTGAACATAAGAAAGACGTGGTTATCTTGCTTGACTCTATCACTCGCCTAGCTCGTGCTTACAACACCGTAGTGCCTTCATCAGGTAAAGTACTAACAGGTGGTGTGGATGCAAACGCATTACATCGTCCTAAGCGTTTCTTCGGTGCTGCACGTAACGTAGAAGAAGGCGGCAGCCTAACTATCATCGCAACGGCACTAGTAGATACTGGTTCTAAAATGGATGAAGTTATCTACGAAGAGTTCAAGGGTACAGGTAACATGGAACTGCACTTGAACCGTAAGATTGCTGAGAAGCGTGTATTCCCTGCGATTGACTTCAACCGCTCAGGTACACGTCGTGAAGAGCTACTGACGAAGACTGACGAACTACAGAAGATGTGGATTCTGCGTAAGATCGTTCACCCAATGGGCGAAATCGACGCAATGGAATTCCTAATCGATAAGCTAGCGATGACGAAGACCAACGATGAGTTCTTCGATGCGATGCGTCGTCAATAGTCTCAGATAAGTCATTCTGCGAAAAGCCACCGTATATCGGTGGCTTTTTTATTGCTTTCTCCCGATAGAAGTATCAGAATGAAGGAAATGTTATCGGGAGGTTAACATGCAACAAGGAATGTTGTCGTCATTACTCCTGAGCTTGTCACTTATCACTCTACCTGCGACATTATCTGCCAAGGAAATGCATGAGTCTGTAGTAGAGCAGTGGCTTCAGGATACTCAAATACAGGCTAAAGTCTCTGAACTGCTTGATTACGCTGTCAGAGATGAAGTCGACTCGCTTAAATTTGCCCTTGATCGACTTGCTTTGCCTCAACAAGAGGTGGTGCGCTTTCAATTATTGGAAAAGCTTGAAAAGCAAGATGTGATTCTCACGCCTCGAATGGCTCTGTTTGTTGAGTCCCAGATCCGTATGACCCCGACTTATCAAGTGTTAGAGCGAGGTGATGGGTATGAATTTAGTGTACCCGCTTTTAACTTTCCCGTTATTGCGAGTCGCTTGATTAAGCGTTGGAAACAAGACCAAAGTACCTTGGACTTTGTCTTACAAGCTGAACGAAGAGAGCTTAACTTAAAGCAATGGCTTACAGGGCCATCTCAACAAGCTCAAGCGCGTGAAGCGCTTTTGATTCGAGAGTTAGACAGTTTATCACCCAACGCGCTTGCTGCATTAACGGCCCAGTTAACCAAAGCAAATGTGACCAGTTGGTTACCCTCGACGGCCGTGATAGTCAGGTTGGCACAAGTTAGTCAGGATGAGGAAGTGTACAACTTACTCTGGCGGATGAAAGCCGATTACAACAGCCAGTCCGAACTTGAGCGTTTAGCTGCGGTTGGAGACGTTTTTTCCATTCAGCAATTGATGAATGCCACAGTTAACCCATCACTCAAGCCAGAAGCTATTAGTCTACTTACAAAATCTAACCCTCTATCTCCGCAAGTAAAGCAGTTTCTAGTTAGAAAAATGGCGTTATCAGAAGAAGCAACCATGGTTGCTCGAGAGCTTGCTCAACAAGGGCATCAAACCTGGTTGGAAGAGTTAGTATCTTCGAACCATCAGATAAAGACTCGGCAGATTGAACAAGTATTAAAGTAATCTTGCTCACATACCCACACAAAATAGGAGGATCTTAGCGTCCTCCTATTTGTTATACTGCGGACAGTTTAATCAGCCAGCATGAAGGCCTATGAGTTTTAAGGATTTACGCGAATTTATCGACCACCTAGAACAGAAAGGTCGACTTAAACGCATCACTCACCCTGTCGATCCCGCTTATGAAATGACAGAAATCAGCGACCGCACCTTGCGTGCTGGTGGACCTGCGCTGTTGTTTGAGAACCCAATCGGCTACGACGTACCTGTTTTGACTAACCTGTTTGGTACACCAGAGCGTGTCGCAATTGGCATGGGACGTGAAGACGTTAAAGAATTAAGAGAAGTCGGTAAGCTGCTGGCTTATTTAAAAGAACCTGAGCCACCAAAAGGCTTCAAAGACGCTTTAGAAAAACTGCCTGTGTTCAAACAAGTATTGAACATGCCGGCTAAGCGTTTACGTAAAGCACCATGCCAAGACATTGTTTGGCAAGGTGATGAAGTCGACTTGGATAAAATTCCGGTAATGAGCTGCTGGGCAGAAGATGTAGCGCCGCTGCTTACTTGGGGCTTAACCGTAACCAAAGGTCCAAATAAGAAACGTCAGAACCTAGGCATTTACCGTCAGCAGAAAATTGCCAAGAACAAAATCATCATGCGTTGGTTAGCCCATCGTGGTGGTGCGCTTGATCTGCGCGATTGGATGGAAACCAACCCAGGTAAACCTTTCCCAGTTTCGGTCGCGTTCGGTGCAGACCCAGCAACCATTCTTGGCGCAGTAACACCAGTGCCAGATACGCTATCGGAATACGCATTTGCAGGTTTGCTACGTGGAAGCAAAACGGAAGTCGTGAAGTCAGTCAGCAACGATTTGGAAGTGCCAGCGAGCGCGGAAATCGTGATGGAAGGCTATATCGACCCGAACGAGTTTGCTGATGAAGGTCCTTACGGTGACCACACTGGCTACTATAACGAAAAAGAAAAGCACCACGTATTTACTATTACGCACATTACTATGCGTAAAGACCCTATTTATCACAGCACCTACACAGGGCGTCCGCCAGATGAACCAGCTGTATTGGGTGTGGCATTAAACGAAGTGTTTGTGCCTATTCTGCAAAAGCAATTCCCAGAGATTGAAGACTTCTATCTTCCGCCAGAAGGTTGTTCGTACCGAATGGCCGTCGTCACCATGAAGAAGCAGTACCCAGGACATGCCAAGCGCGTAATGATGGGCGTGTGGTCTTTCTTACGTCAATTCATGTATACCAAGTTTGTTATTGTGTGCGATGAATCGGTAAACGCACGAGATTGGAATGATGTCGTGAAAGCCATGTCAGAGCATATGGATCCAGTACGTGATACCTTGATGATAGATAACACGCCAATCGACTCGCTCGACTTTGCTTCACCAGTGGTTGGGCTTGGCTCCAAAATGGGCTTGGACGCGACCATTAAATGGGATGCCGAGCTGGCGACGCGAACCGAGGTCACTGAGCGAGACAGCAAAGCGATTACCGAAGCAGAACTAAATGAGTTGAAACAGCAACGCCCTGAGATTGTTGACGTCTATCTTCCAGTTACAGCAAACAACCAATTTGCTGTCGTGACTATGAAGAAAGACCAAGCTGGTCAATCCCAAGAATTGATGGAACATCTATGGGGCTTCTTTGCTCAGTACACGGATAACAAATTCATCATTTTGTGCGACGATGACGTTAATGCACGAGATTGGAATGACATCATTTGGGCGGTGACAACTCGAATGGACCCAGATAGAGACACGATTCAAGTGCTTGGTAAGACTGAGAGTTCATCCAAATTAGGACTGGATGCGACCAACAAGTTCGAATCTGAAGTCACGCGCGAGTGGGGTACGCCTATCAAAAAAGATCCTAAACTTGTGGCTAAAGTCGATGAGATTTGGGACCAGTTAGGTATTCTATGAGTCATCAAGTCCACCTTCTACCAATGGACGTTACATTCCAAGTAAAAGAAGGGGAGACGGTGTTGGAAGCTGCGCTCAACAACAATATTCGCTTCCCACACCGTTGCCAAGTTGGCGCTTGCGCCATGTGCATGTGTAAAAAGCTAACGGGCGAGGTGAGCTATCACCTCGAACCGATGCTAACCGAAAAAGAGCAACAGCAAGGTTGGATATTCCCTTGCCAAGCCTATACAGAAAGTAATTTAGTGCTTACTTTTGACGAGTAAGCGAGAGGAACACCATGACCATCCAATGTAAAGTAAAGTCTATTCAGCCGTTAGCTTGTAATACTTACCAAATCCTTCTTCATCCAGAATCACCAGTGCCTTTTAAAGCGGGTCAGTACCTAATGGTGGTGATGGGTGAAAAAGACAAACGTCCTTTCTCTATCGCAAGCAGCCCTTGTCGTCATGAAGGTGAACTTGAACTGCACATCGGTGCGGCGGAACACAACGCTTATGCACAAGAAGTTGTCGAAGCAATGCAAGCGGCGCTTGAAACTGATGGTCAGATTGAAATTGATGCGCCACATGGCGATGCTTGGGTTCAAGAAGAAAGCGAACGCCCATTATTATTAATTGCTGGTGGTACAGGCTTCAGTTACGTTCGCTCGATTCTGGATCACTGCGTAGCGCAGAATAAAACCAATCCTATCTATTTATATTGGGGTGCGCGCGATAACTGCCAGCTTTACGCTAAAGACGAACTGGTCGAGATTGCCGACAAGTTTGCTAACGTTCACTTTGTGCCAGTAGTAGAAGAAGCACCTGCAGACTGGCAAGGTAAAGTTGGTAACGTGCTACAAGCCGTAGCCGAAGATTTCGAAAGCTTAGAAAACTACGATATCTATATTGCAGGTCGTTTTGAAATGGCTGGCGCAGCACGTGAACAGTTCACTCAGAACAAGAAAGCGAAGAGCGAACGTATGTTCGCAGACGCGTACGCATTCATTTAAATACGGCTTTTAAGGCAGAAAAAGAGGGTTTTTTACCCTCTTTTTTGCTTTTTTGATGAAATAGTCATCGAACAGTCATTTTTTTCCATTTTTTTTCAAAAAAGGGTTGCGAACGGATCTGAGTTCCCTATAATGCGCATCCACCGACACGGCAGACGCGATAAGGCTTCAGCAAGGTCGGAGAGGTGAAAGCTTCTACGAAAAATAAAATTGAAAAAGTGTTTGACACTGTCAATTAAATCGCTAGAATGCACCTCCGCTTTGAGAGAAAAACTTCTCGCAAAGCAAGCTCTTTAACAATATAGACCTATCAATCTGTGTGGGCACTCGTTGATGATAATCCAATTCGATACTTCGGTATCAAATTAGGTTTCAATGATACGAAGTGACCATTGAATCGAAAGATTCAGCACAGTCAATTCAAACAT
>Ga0056110_100028_pt1 | contig 56077 bp, 44 predicted proteins | sample WorMetloBBELIZE1_FD_83873 | JGI IMG/M metagenome (GOLD analysis project Ga0056110, IMG submission 83873) | Marine gutless worms symbiont microbial communities from Max Planck institute for Marine Microbiology, Germany - Olavius longissimus B... ... | reverse complement strand
GGATATCTTGAGAAAACGTGGTCCTTTAGAAGATCAATTTAGTTATTTCTGACAAATCACTGGGATTGATGGAATCCATTGTTGACTTCCACCCCCGGGCTCAATGTCATTATTATCGAAATGACCTTGCCCTGGTACCCCAGGGGCGAAGCTGAACGATCAGCGGATAGTCGCCACGGAGGAGAGCCAGATGGCGGTAATGGCCGCGATATCCGTGGAAGAACTTCCTCAATCCTGATCGCCGTGCGATGGGATGTCGGTCGCATCGAAATCCAAGAACACTTCATCCGGGGCTCCCTTGGAGAGCTGGCTTTGCGGAATATATCATGGGAGCTATATACTTGACGATTCTATAGAGATCCCTTACTTGAAAACCTTTGGAATTCTCCCTGATTAAATACGTGTTTCAATCGGGCTTTTCCTCCTTGCGAGCGCAACCACTGTTCCGCTCCTTTTGTGTAATCGCTTCCATCAAGCAATATGATTGTGTCGTAATCTCCTTGTTGGATATTTAGCACTTCAAACGGATACTTCTCGCCTACAGAACCAGACGATGCCCGCCATTTGCACTGTATAACAAGTCATTTAGGTCAGCGCTTAGGGTGATATAGAATCAAATCGCAACGGCGAGGGTTCTGATATATCGTTTTCCCTATATCAACCTGCTTGGAAAAAACAGCCTATTTAAGATAGCACATGGCAAAAAAACGATTCCTGGTCACTTCCGTATATTCAACATCTATAAGCAGCCCGCCTGCGAAATCTTCCAACCTTCGTCCTAAGCGGTTTGCTTTTGTACCACCTGTTGCGGGTTTTGTCATGTTCTTACCAATTCGTAATAATGAGTTCTTTGATTGAGGCCCTTCCGTTTTTCTCGCAGTTTATGTTCCTTGATGCATAAACCTCATGTATGGAATAGTTTCTGTATAAATCCCTGATAAAAGGCGTATCGGCATTGGAAATCATTACACGTGAACCTTTTTGACTCCAAACATCCGCTGAACACTGGAGTTCCTCTGCTGTTCCTTACCAAAACCATTGACCGTGTAGCCAGTAAAGGTTTCATCATAGGGAGGATCACAATAAATAAGGTCTCCCTTCCTTGGGCTGATGCGCACAAAATCCCACAGGTTTATTGTTGCTCTCTACAAAACCTTATGTACGGCGCGCATGTTGCCGGCGTCACAAATAGTCGAGTCCTTGCGGAGTCAATTGACGACCGGTACCCTTTGTATTCACAAGGGTTCACTTCCTTCTATCACGTATTTTTTGGTCAGTAATACAATAACACAGGGAAAACCCTTGTCTTAACTTCACTGGTGAGTTCTCCGGGCTAGGGGGTCGCACCTCTCGCGGATGCGTGGATTGCGCTTAAGGTGGGGACAAAGGCTGTACTCGGTTCAGTAAAAGATAGGGTTAACCATGATGGTGGCTACCAATGAAATGGATTTTTGCGCGGATCGGTTGCGGATCGGTTGCGGACAATGAAGAATCGCTGAGTTCGGAAAATTCCGGGACTGATGCTTACAGGTCCAAAAGAATCGCGAACCAGGAACTCTTTAAATGGGTTCTAACAATAAGCCTGCCCACGTTAAGCCAGATCCTCTTTACCACATTGGTTTCTGCTCTTATTTTAATAACTCATCGGGATTTCAAAAACAAAGAAGGAGTGAATATCCATTGTTAAAAGAGTTTAGAACTCTCAAACCATATTTAGTTTCATATAAATGGCTGTATGTTCTCGGACTTTCCTTTCTAGTACTAACCGATGCCGGACTGATTGTTATTCCAAGACTAATGGGCAGATCTGTTGACTTGATCACAAACGGCAGCAGGGATGGTATCGGCGGATTAACGCTGACCATTGTGGGATTGGCGATTCTTGTCGCGGTGGGTCGTTATGGGTGGAGAAGCTATATTCTGGGAGCGTCCAGGCGAATCGAGAACGATTTACGCGGGCGACTTTACGACAAATTACTACTGCTATCCGAAACTTTTTACGAAAAGCACAAAGTGGGCGATTTGATGGCTCGAGCAACAAACGATGTTCAATCCGTCAGAATGGCAACCGGAATGGCCTTGATTGCGTTTGTTGACGGGGGTTTCATGACCCTGGTCATACTAACAGCTTTGTTCATTGGATATGGGAAATTGGGTTTCCTAATCGTAATTCCACTTCCATTGATTACTTTTATGGCTATTTTCTTTGGGCGATTCATAGGTTCTCTTTTTCACAGGGTTCAGGAAAACTTCGCAAAAATCAGCGAATATGTTCGAGAGACTCTTGCCGGCATTCGAGTTCTCAAATCCTTTGCAAGAGAAAAACACACGCTCAAAATCTTCTCTGAAATAAATGTGGATTACGGGCATGCGAACATGACCCTGGTTAAACTCTGGGGAATTCTCTTTCCGGCGATGGGTTTCGTCGCGGGATTGACAGTTCTGATGCTTCTCTTTTTTGGAGGCCAGGGAATAATTTATGGACAATTCAGCCCAGGTGATTTTTTAGCGGCGCTTGCCTACTTGGGGATGTTACTTTGGACGGCCATGGGGGCCGGTTGGGTGGTCAACATGATACAACGAGGGGATGCTTCGATGAAAAGAATCAACTCGGTGCTCAATGAGGTTCCAGATATCAAAGATTCCCCGGGAGCTATTGACGATTTACCCTCAGGATCGCTCGCGTTTCGAACTTTGCAGTTCTCCTATGATGGGCGAGATGCAGTATTGCGTGATATCAGTTTTGCAGTGGATCAGGGAACCTCCATTGGCATACTTGGCAGAACCGGATCGGGGAAAACAACCTTGATCAAACTGATTTCCAGAATATTCGACCCCCCTGCTGAAAGCATTTTCATTGGAGGACGGGATATACGAAATTTCAAGATATGCGGTTTGAGGTCCGTCCTTGGGGTGGTACCGCAAGATATTTTCCTGTTTTCTGAAAGCATCAGGGATAACATAACTTTCGCCAATCCCGATGCGACGGAAGAGATGATTAACCGGGCGATGGATATCGCGGAACTTTCCGCGGATCTTTCTTACTTCCCAGATGCATTGGAAACCGTGATCGGCGAGAGGGGTGTGACCCTATCCGGTGGTCAGAAACAACGGATAGCTATTGCGCGAGCGCTGGTTGGCAACCCGGAAATTTTGATTCTTGACGACGCGCTCTCGGCTGTGGATGCCGAGACTGAGAAAAGAATCCTTAGAAAACTCTTCGAAACGCGGCTTAATAAGACAACCGTGATGATATCGCACCGGGTTTCGGCGCTATCATACTGTGATGCATGTATTGTGCTTGAAGATGGTAGAGTGAGCGCTTCGGGTACCCACAAGGAATTAGTCGCTGACGGCGGCTTTTATCAGGAAATTGCGGAATTGCAAGAAATTGAGAGTATCGAAGAAGGGAATAGGTGAACAACCCAGCGGACGAAGTGAAATACGGTTATTCGCCAGAGATCGTCAGACGTCTGCTTGGCCACCTTAGGCCATATGGATTTATTTCTACCTTAACGTTGCTTGCCCTGATAATTGCTACCGGAGCAGAGCTTTACCTTCCGGTGATTCTTAAAAGAACTCTGGATGAAAATCTCCTGCGTCGTGAAAACCGAATTACTCTCAGTTATGTCCGTGAAGCACGGGATGACAACGGGACTTCTATGCTTACGAAGGAACTTGCTCAGTCCCTTATGGAAAACGGAGTGAAAATTGATGACAGTCTCTTGGTAAGTCCCCAATCACTCTCGAGTCTTAGCGGGCAGGATCGCAATTCCGCCGTGATTGCCGGCTGGTTGGATGCCGATGAGTGGTATCTTATCCAAAATCCCGATGATGATGCTCTGGGTGTAATAGAAAAAAACCCGCACCTGTTCCTAGGTGAAAGCCGGGGTTCAAACTATGCCATACGAATCATCGACAGAAACAAGTTCCCCCCTGCAGATCTGCGAATTCTGCGATCGAATGATATCGCGAGATTGAAATCAAGGTCGTTCCAATACTTGCTGCTGCTCTTGGGAGTCCTTCTGTTCAGTTTTGTCCAGGTGTATCTGGCATCTTGGATCGGCCAGAGAATAATGGCGGATATTCGCCTAAGTCTACTCGCACACTTAGTACGTCAATCCCTCCATTATCTGGGGAAAACCCCAGTGGGCAGTCTTGTGTCGAGAATCACCAACGATGTAGAAACAATCAATGAGTTCTTCACGGATGTAACAATCTCGTTTATGAAAAATGGAGCAATAATGATAGGCGCTGTTGTCGTTATTTTCCTATTGAATAGCCAACTGGCGCTAATTACCTTAGCCGCATCGGTTCCGATACTGGCACTGATCACAGTTTTTCAGAAAAGCATGAGGGAGGTTTTTCGTCAGGCCAGGGCAAGGGTGAGTTCCTTGAATGCATATCTTTCGGAAAGACTGGGAGGTATGTCGACAGTGCAACTTTTCAATGCGGAGAGTCGCGGTCGGAAGGAGTTTCTCAGGAGGGGCAACGTCTTGCTCAATGCGGAGCTCAAAAAAATCAAGATAGTGGCGCTGTTCCGTCCAATTATCAATCTTATAGCATCGGTGGTTATTGCTCTTGTAATCTGGTATTTCGCAGGACTTCATAATAGGGGCCTGATTAGCCTTGGTGTGCTTATCGCATTTATCGAATTAATCCAAAAATTCTTCCGGCCAGTCAGGGATATTGCGGACAAATTCAACGTTCTTCAGTCGGCCATAGCCGGTGGCGAAAGGGTTTTCGACATGATAGACACAGTTGATCGTATTGAGGATAGAAATCGCTTAAGCACTAAATTATTGAACGGACAGATCAAATTTGAGAATGTTCATTTCTCCTATGTTCCCGGTGAACCGGTAATAAGAGGACTGGACTTCCAAATTCAAACTGGTCAAACAGTGGCCTTAGTGGGAGCCACGGGCGCCGGTAAAACCACAGTAGCAAATCTTATCACGCGATTTTGGGAGCCCGACGAGGGACGAATACTCATGGATGGAAGAGACATACGAGACATCTCGCTCTCTTCGCTACGACAGATGGTTCAGCCGGTTCAACAGGATGTATTTCTTTTTTCGGGTTCAGTGGCCGACAATATCAATCTCGGACTGAATATAAGCAGGGAGAGAATTATCGAAGCCGCCCGACTTTCCAGGGCGGATCAATTCGTAAGGAAGCTGCCAAAGGGCTACGATACAGAAATATCCGAGGGTGCTGGAAATCTTTCGGCCGGGCAACGTCAACTCATAGCGTTCGCGCGGATTATCGCCCACAATCCAAGAGTGATAATCCTAGACGAGGCAACTGCGAACATCGACACAGAAACGGAAAAACTCTTACAGGAGGGAGTGGCGTATCTGCTCAAAAAACATACGGCCATAATTGTGGCCCACAGATTGTCGACAATCAAGTTGGTCGACAGGATCATGGTGCTCGGCCATGGGGTACTGATTGAAGAGGGCACCCATGAGGAACTGATTAGAAAAAGAGGAATTTACCACAATCTCTATGAACTTCAATTCGCAACGGGTGTCTAAACCAATCTTCTGGTACTGCCGCTAAGCAGAACTCATTGCCAGAAACCCCGCGACATATACCAAGGTACCCCGGCCCCTTCGCTAACAGGCGGAGAACTACCTCCACCTGAAGATGAACTTGGTTGATTTATGCGACACCGTGTGAATAATTGATATTCATGAATAATTGATATTCATATAGTTTAGAAACTCGTCCGCCAACTCGAAGGGGTTCCTGCCGGTTTTTGAGGATTGTAAAATGCTGTTCAACCCAAAAATTATTGATGACGCTATTACATCGACGGCTTCGGGGTGCCGTACGCTTTTCTGAATAATTTCGACCATGGAATCTTTGAGCATTCGGTGAATTTCATCCGTTGTCTCTTTGTATTTAGTTCCCGTACTTCCACCAAATAGAGTCAGCCATTCAGAGAAATGATTCTGCTGGAGTTCTATAAATTTAAAATACAGATGTGAGAACCGCATCCTTGGGGCTTCAGGAGCACAGGCCATCAGTTTTTTCAGTTCGACTACAAGTTCATCCACTACAGCGCCGAACAATTCTTCCTTATTCCTATAGTAACGATAAAGATTGCCAACAGTCATGTATGCATTCGCCGCAATTGTTCTCATCGACGTTTTTTCAAATCCCAGCTCCTTAAACTCCTTCTCGGCGGCTTGTACAATCTTTATCCTTACTTTCTCCTTTAATACCTGCATTTTGTCCTCCAAGTCTATTCGTAAGCTTAGTTTCACTTACACTATCAATGAACGGGCATAAATGCAAGCTCAGTTGATAAGTCCAACTTGCCACAAAGCGTACGCAGTCTAAGCGAAAACTGCATCCATGGAACTCAAAGACAGCAAACACAGCCACCTGCCCATGTATTTGTTTTCGGTAGTTGATCGCCAAGCTGACAAACTGACTAACCCCAGCTCCAAAATCCAAAGTTTATGTGTCACAATATTCACGCGTAGACACAGAAGAAAGACAGCGAACTCTTAGAAAAAAACGATGACTCCAGAGAAATTCGCCACTGGTTAAGCTATTTCTTACATACCTCAAATTGAACGCTACTGGTCGCGTTACATGAAACTGCCTATACTCGAAGAGGGTTTTTGCTCATGAAAACAGTGTTGGTGTTCGGTACATTCGACAATCTACATCCTGGCCATCGATGGTTTCTAAAAAAAGCCGCGATATATGGCAATCGATTAGTGGCGGTGGTTTCGAGAGATGTGTTCGTCCAAAATATGAAGGGCTGCCCCCCTGTCCAGAACGAAGCTACAAGAATCACTGAACTCGAGTCTTCGGGACTTGTGGATATAGCAATACTGGCAGACAAAAATATACGGACTTATGGGGTGATTAAGAAAATCAGACCTGATGTAATCTGCCTGGGTCACGATCAATTATCGCTTCTAAACGACTTGGAATCATGGCTTGCACGATCAGACGTGATTTCACCCGCCTTATATGTATTGCCACCGTGGAAACGGCGTAAATTCAGTTCCACTAAGCGCAACAGAGTTAACGACAAGGCCGTGGATTTCCTTGCAAGTATTATGCTTTCAGTGTCAATCCCATCCGCTACAACTGCATTTGGCCGTCCGGCCGGCTAGCGCATGGGTTCCCATTCATCTTCCCCCTCCTCGCTTCCTGAATGTTTGGACGCTCCGGGGGATATCAATCTGACAGCGCTTCCCCTTTGCCAAAACTGACGATCGTATCCCAGCAGATACGAATATCGATTTCTGTGGCGTATATTGTTTCTCAAGCTGACGATGGGAATGCGCGAAAAGCGGAGGAATCCATCGAAAACTGAGAATGGCGACCAGACGGCGCTACCTATCCTTTCCGAGTTTTCGTATCCATCTCAAGTTCACTTTCAAATCGCCCGCAGCCGACGGTCCGTGGTGCCAATCCCGTACAAGATCGCGCACATGAACCAGCATGATGAACTGGCTATCTCCGATTTTCCAAGCTCCCTTTATTCTGAAATCCAGCAGAAATGCGCCGGTTGTCTCGTGCAGTTTCATGAACGCGCCTAATTTCCATAAATCTGTTACAGGAACTTCGCCCTCGAGTTTTACATACCACCCTTCATATGGTTCGACAACACCGCTCAGTCCAAAGCTATAGAATTTTCTATCCCAGTCAATTTTCAGCTTGATTCGTCGAATCACATCCTTTTCATACTTTCTCGAAAATGCATATTTCCAATCGCTACTCAAAAAAAACCTCAACTCGGAGAAGTTCCAACCAAGTCCAACGCTTCCCTTATCGGTGAACCGCCAGGGATTGAGGAAGGCTCTCTCTAAACCCGCGTTATAATCCATGGAGAATTGCAAGCCCATCCCGGGTTTGAAACGCAAACCAAACTTGCCGCCAATCGGAACCTTGAGTCTTCTCCCTTCCGCGCTATGAAAGTATGACGATGAATAAATGGCCCGGAAAAGCAAACCCCAGGGGCCGTTCGCTGTATTGATAGACCAGCCGACTAGATAACCAGCCCGAATATTGGTACCTCCAGAAGCAATTATTGTCATTCCCAAGTCAGAATTCGATAACGAATATCTGAGTCGACTCGAAACAATGCCAAGGAGGCTTTCAGCACGTTGTAGCTTTCGCGGATACCAGGCATCGTCGCTAATTGCAGAATGTAGCATGGCCGCCAGCCCGAGCGCCTCGAAATTCCACGAATCGCTTAGAACTGGCACCACCCAGACAATCCCAGCGTCCACATCTTGCCGCCTATCCCAGGCAATGCCAATTCGAGAATCTAACGGCATTAGGGCAACACCAATTCTCGAGCTTGAATCCGATCGTAAATTGGCCCGATATCGAGTTTTTTCCAGAAGTCTTGAGGATGAATCGTACGCAGGTTTTCTTACCTCGGCAACCAAACCCATATCTCCTAGATGTCCCGCGGAAAAAAAGGGTGTATTGAAGCCGAACATAAACATTGAGCTGTTATTCTTTGCTAATTTAAAAGTAAGCGCGCCGGAAATTTTCCGCCCCGAATACAGCAATAAGCCGCTCCACCGATGGACACCTTCCACAGTGGTAGAGACTTCGAAGCTTTCAGAACCCAATTGAAACACCACAAAGAGCAGAAAAACGGGCAACAATGATTTCATGCAATGTTTTACTGACTCTTATCGATTATCACTTCAACCACAATACTTGCCTTTAATCATTTCGCCATGTAAGAATGGTGAGCGCCAGCCGTCTGATCCGCGCGAGTTCGCCTTGGATACCACTATTGGATTTACCTCGGAGGTAGTGTGATGGTAATACTCACATTGAACTGCGGCAGTTCCTCGGTTAAATATCAGGTTTACAATTGGAAAGAGAGACGCATTCTGGGCGTTGGCGTAGTAGAGCGAATTGCCGAGAAGGTATCAAGGCTGAAGCACAAACCAGCCAGCCAAGAGGAATACAAGGTGGAAGGGAGTTGTCCTAATCACAAGGACGCGATCGCCTGGATTTTGGAAACTTTGACAGACTCTGATAAAGGCTGTTTGGAATGCACCGATTCGGTCAGAGCTGTCGGACACAGGATGGTGCATGGAGCGGATTTATTCACCAAATCAGTTATTGTCGATGACAGCACCCTAAGCAAGTTCGAGGCTATTTCTCATCTAGCGCCGCTGCATAACCCTGCCAACATTGCCGGCATTCGCGCCGCGCAAAAAGTTCTGCCAAACATCCCGCACTGCGCCATAATAGATACCGCCTGGCACCAAACCATGCCCGCGACGAGTTATATGTACGCTCTTCCTTATCACTGGTATGAAAATTACAGAATTCGACGCTATGGTTTTCACGGAACAAGCTACATCTACACCGCGAGAAGAGCTTCCGTGCTGCTCGGGAAACCCCCCGCGAAAACCAATCTGATAATCGCTCATATAGGCAATGGCTCGTCAATATGCGCGGTAAAAGATGGGAAAAGCTATGATACTTCCATGGGTATGACACCCCTGGAAGGGCTCATGATGGGAACCAGATCGGGCGATGTCGATCCGGCAATAGTACTGTTCATGATGGCGCAGGACAGTATCGGCCCCCAAGCCATGGATTCGATTCTAAATAAGAAGAGTGGCGTTTTGGGCGTGACTGAGAAATTCATAGATCGCCGTGATGTACATGCGGGTGTGGAAAGAGGCGATCGACGCTGTACACTCGCCCAGGATCTCGAAGCATATCGCATTCGAAAATATATCGGAGCATATTATGCGGCTCTCGGCAGTGTGGATGCCGTGGTATTCACCGCCGGCGTCGGGGAGTTAAACCCAACATATCGTCTAAAGGCGCTGAAAGGGCTCAAGGAGCTGGGGATAAAAATAGACGGGAGGAAGAACGCGGTTTCCAGAACTGGAAATGCTGAAACCTGTATTTCCTCAGACGATTCTCCCATCAAAATTCTGGTAATCCCCACCGACGAAGAGCTGGTGATGACGGAGGATACCCAGGCCTTGGTTGCCGGAACATATGACATACATACCGCGTTCAAGTATTCATTTCAAAGTCACGGTTATCGGAATAAATTGAGAGATTCCGCCCTGTCATCTGACATTGAAAACAATCCCGAGCTTAAGAACATACTGGCACAATGAGAATCATACAGCCTATCAAACTCCAATTCCCCAATATCCTGACACTTATCAATCTGGTATTCGGCAGTCTGGCAACTATGGAAGCCTGGCATGGCAGGCACAGACTGGCGGCCGCGTATATACTGGTGTGTATCATTCTCGACTTCTTTGACGGGTACACAGCGAAAAGGCTCAAGGCATTCTCCGATACAGGGAAACAACTCGACGTCCTTGCCGACTTGGTCAGCTTCAGTATCGCCCCCGGAGCCATCGCCGCTGGATTGCTCGAAACCGGAGCCGTTAACCGTCAATGGCCCTATTCCCTGCTTCCACTAAGCCACGTGCTGCCACTGCTAATCCCAATCGTGTCTGCCATACGCTTGGCGAAATTCAACGTGAGACAGCATCAGGAGCTGCACTTTCAGGGTATGCCTGTTCCGATGAACGCCGCTTCATTTGCCGCGCTTGCATTGATTCATGCGAATCCGAGATTCGAAACAGCGAGCATCATATTGCTGCATCCAATATTCATTGTCGCCTTGATTATCATGAACTCATTTCTGATGGTGGCGCCACTGTCAATGTTTTCGTTCAAACTGGAGAAGTATAATCTGGCTTCAAATATATGGCGCTATCTCTTCACGGCGATAGGCATTGGTTTGGTGATATGGCTGCAGGGATTCGGCCTGTTCGCCGTATTTGTTCTCTACATATTGACGTCTATCGGAATGGACATAAATTTGCGGCGTTTGAACAAGAGAAGTTGAATTTGTACGCCATGAGCCGCTTTGTACTTCAACGACGAGATTTATCCGTCGCGCGAGTGAAGCAGCACTGATTTCGCTATCTTATTCGCTTCCATGTCCCCCATCAGATATCGGATTATTTCGATTGAAAATTCCCCGGCGGTACCCGCGGCCTGGCTGGTGATGAAATTGCCGTCCACTACCACACGCTTGTTCTGAAACTGTCCATCGGAAACCTGGTTTTCCATCCCCGGGAAACAGGTGAACCTTCTACCTCTCAGAACACCAAAAGCACCAAGGGCCAGCGCCGGCGCCGCGCAAATTGAGGCTACGAGACCTTTGGCTTTAATCACTCCTCGGGTTATATAAGCCACTTCTTCCGATGTCGCAAGATTCATCGCACCGGGCATTCCTCCGGGTAGTACGACTCCATCCGGCAGGAAGTGCACTTCTTCAACTATCACGTCGGTGGATACTTTGAGTCCATGCGAGCCAACAGGATTCCCTGAATTTACCCCGATCAAGGTTATATCGGCGCCGGCGCGTCTAAGGTAGTCAAGCGGGGTTATCGCTTCGACTTCTTCAAATCCGTCCGCCAAAAAAATTCCTATCTGCGGCATGTATCCCTCCTGGATTGTAAGTTACGCGAAATTACAATGTTTTGCCATGCACGGACTATACTTCGGGACTATCATGCCCTGCGGGATGATGCTTTTAGCCCTATTTCTCAAGTTGGAGCCAGGTTTCGCGCCACCGGAGACAGGCACGGAGGCGGCAGTATTGCCGGGTGACGCCAGAGGTCAAGGGAGACTACCCTTTCTTGAACAATCTGGCGAATATTCCTCTTCTCCGCCCGCCATTTACAGAACTTATCTTCTTTGGTTTTTGGGTTTTCGGACCGTCATTCGATGGTTTATTCCGACTCCGTTTTTCAGAGTTATTCAAACCAGCCGATGAATCGCTCTCCGCCAGTTTGAAGTCTTCACCGTATTTTTCTCGATAATAGGCCAGTCTCTCGTCCACACTTCTCTTTGAACTCATACGTTCCACCGCAATCGTTTCCTGGGGAATAGAACGTTTTCTGTTCGCGGAGGGTTGTCTGAGGGGGCCCTTGTCATCCCCGTGTCTGGCTGAACGCGGCTTCTCAGTCGCGCTTCGTATCCGATTACCGCTCCCAGCCCCCACTACCGAAGAGACCGCTGACTGTATGTTGACGATTCTGGAGTTCCTTTTGTCTTTCGTGAGAGGCTTGGACGAAGGCTTTCGCGGCAACGGATCGATCGATTTCTCATCGGACCTTTCTCGCTTATTTCTCTGCACACGTTTCACTCCATCGCGATTGAAGTGTTCCTTCCTCTCACCGCGTCGTGTTCGTAATCTCCGCTGTCCACTGCCTCCGCCATTGTTCCTCCGCCCGGCCTCTTTCTCGAATCTGGAACCAAAGGGAAAAACCATCCCCTCGCTTTTATCCTCGGCGATTAAGCCTTCTTCGATCCAGCTTACAGGAATTTTGTGCCCAAGTAATTTCTCAATGGGGCCAAGTCCATAGACATACTCCTCACACGCCATGGTCAGTGTTTTGCCCTCACGACCCACGCGAGCTGTTCTACCAATTCGATGTATGTAGCTTTCCGGCTCTAAGGGTACATCATAGTTAACCACCATTTCCAAATCGTCAATGTGTAAACCACGGGCCGCGACGTCGGTGGCCACCAGATACTTATGGCGTCCTGTTTTAATCTCGTCGACAATCCTAAGTCGTTTGGACTGCGGTAAATCACCAACAAGATAGACGACCGAAAGGTTGTTGATTTCGAGCCGTTTCGCAACTTCCCAGGCACTATGGCGGGTGTTGGTGAAAATTATGCCGTTTTCAGGATTATCGCGTTTAAGTATGCCCAGCAGCAACTTCACTTTTTCGTCTTTTCCAACGTGATAAAGCTCCTGGGTTACTGTATCGACTGTAAGCTTTTCCGGCTCGATAAACACTTCACCAGGATTATTCATGTACTCCCAGGCCAGATTCGCCACTCTTGTGTTGAGAGTCGCACTAAATAGTAGGGTATGACGCTCACTGAAGGGCCTCATTCTCTTGATGATTCTTTTCAGATCCGGGAAGAATCCCATGTCGAAAAGTCTGTCGGCCTCGTCTATCACTAAAAACCCAAAGGTTTTCAAATCAATTTTGCGCTGTTTGCTGAAATCAAGAATGCGGCCCGGCGTTCCGATGAGAATTTCCACCCCGTCCGCAAGCATTTTCTCCTGTGCGGCGTATCCCACGCCGCCATATACCGACCCGATATTGAACTCAAGATATTTGGACAATATTTTTCCATCACGTTCAATCTGGACGGCCAATTCTCTGGTGGGAACGATTGTGAGGGCCTTTCCACCTCTGTATTTCTCTTCGGCTAAGAGGAGCTGAAAGATGGAAAGAAGGAAGGCGGCTGTTTTGCCTGTACCTGTTTGAGATTGAGCATATATATCCCTGTGTTCCTTGATCAGTAAGTTGAAACACTGTTCCTGTACCGGCATGGCCGTCTTGAAACCAGCATCGTCGATGCCTCGTTGGATTCTTTCATCAAATCCAAAATCTTTGAATCTCATTAATAGAAGTAATCCCTGATTATAGAAACAAGGCGGTTGGCACCTGTATCAAAAGTTTTTTCCGCGGGCTTTTAACGGTTTCACCCTGTGTAACCATCGCAAAATGTTAATAACCCGGCATCCATCAATACGAACCAAGTCAGTACCTCCCAACGTCTATCATAAAACATGTTATGTCAATTACACTATGCATGAAAACCCAAAGTGAATCGCGGGCTCAAATGAGATATACTTAAGTTTATTGAATGTCGGTAGAATAGACAACATGCATTTGGTAATTGCCCTACTTCTCTTATTCACCAGCACATATTCGTGGTGCTCAACTTGGGAGTTTGCGCCGTCCACCGCGTCGGCCAAACCCGAATCGGCCGCTGCTCTGAATTTTCAGTATCTAGGTGAGGCCATTGATTTGCGTGAACTTGTTGTTGAGAACGATGGTTGGTTCTGGCTGAAGAGCGACATCGAAATCACGCCTGAAGACAATGCCATGCTTGTTTCCGGCTCCAATCTCGGCTGGTTCATATGGCTAGATGACATGTTCCTCGCCTCCGGAGGTTCTGAACCTCTCCGGTGGGCACCATCACCGCCGATACCAATACTCCTCCCGCTGCCAGAAGACATAGATGGCACCAGAACCATCCTGATGAAAACATACCTGCGCGAGGACTATGCCGAGATGCCCGCGTCCACACTTGTCGGCAGATGGGGGGAGCTCGCCAAGCGGCAATTCCGCTCAATTCTGACACGGCTCGGTATTCCGATGTTTACAGCCCTCCTCAGCCTGCTACTGTTAGTTGGAGGCATTGCGATATACGCCAGTGGTAGGAGTCGCCCGAAAAACACACTCGCCGCCTATGGCCTGCTGATGGCGATAGTCTATGCTGAACCTATTCTCACGCTGATTCCAGGTATTGCAAGCTATATGTCCTGGAGAACAATTTCCATAATCACTACCGCGGCTCTTCCATATGCACTGAGTTTCTGGCGTAAGTTTGGAACTTCTTTCGGAATACGAGAGAGCCGCATCATCGGTGTGATGGATTTCACCATCGCAAGCGCAATTTCCCTGTGGTTAATCCTGCCTCGGCTGGGATTTCCCCTCATACCAGAAAGTTTTCATTCATATTTCAACTTCAATCCCCTTCCAATCTATGTTCTGATATCTGAGATAGCCGCTCTGATAATCTGGTTAAGCCGCAGTGCGAATCACTACGCGGGAAAAACAAGTTCATTACTGATTTTCTTGGTGGCCGGGTTTCCACCACTGATTTCCCTTCTTCTGCAATCGCCGCCTGAAAAAATATATCTGGCCTTCCTAGATTACGGACTTCCCCTATCCATTCTGAGCTCCCTGCTAACCGTTATCTGGCAGGGCAGGAATTCCATATCATCAAAATCTCGCATTAACAGGCGATACCAGATTATTGAATCCAATAGACGAGGCTCTCTGCTTGAAAAGGCAAATCGAATACGCCTCGATTCAAAGCTCCCGGCAAACGAGGCGTTGGCTCGGAGCATCAGAGCAACACTTTTTCCGGAGTCCGTGCCGTGGGATCCGAAATGGCAACTTCTCTCGGTTTGGCAGGGCGCCAATTATCCTGTAAGTGGATTCCATGATTTCTACCTTTCCAAAGATGGCCATCTTACCGGGTTTTCTTTTATGGATACCGGGGTTGAAAGTCTTGGTTCGTTAATTTTTTCATTCATTGTTCGAAGTGAATTAACGCGTTGTTTTGAATCAACCATGAGCATTCCAAGCATAGTGAGCAGGACTAATCGAAGAGTAAGCGGCGCCGCGAAGGCCTCGGAGCAGCGAATGGTTGGAGTTGTTGGACAGTTCGAAGAGGGTGGCATAACATTGCTCCCGATAAGTTGGTCGGGGCTGCTTATGAAAAGAAAGGCGGACAACAAGGTAATCTCGATAAAGGAATCAAGGCGGACTACCGGCAATCCAGCCATTGGAAGCGGCATATTCAGGACGAATAGCTTGAAAACCCTGAACGTGCCGATATATCACGGAGACATAGTTCTAATCTACACATCCAAGATACTTGAATTGACATCGGTTTCAGGAGAGAAATTGGGCCTCAAAAGACTGGCGCTTGCCTTGAAACAATCAGAAGGCAAGTCTCCAAAGGAAGTGGCAACCAACATAATCAGTGAGCTCCAAACCTTTATCGGCACCGATCAAATACCCTTCTCACTTCAATTGATGATTATCAGGTATAACTAGCGGATATATCCAAACAGTGAGGCATCTCTAACAGAGTGCTCATAAAAGCCGCCTATGGCCTTCTGTTTACGCTGTCCCAATATCTACCCCGAATCAAACAACCTGGAAGCAATGCGGTATTCAACAGGTCTAAATGCGAAATTTCGGGCCAAGGCCCAGTCCGGCACCGCATCTCAAAACAGGACATCAAGCGCTCTGTCCCTGAATAAGGGCATCGACTTCCGCCCGCTCCGGTATACTGTTCGCCGCTCCCTTACGGGTCACCGAAAGCGCTCCCGCGGCGCAGGCTCTACGCAGGCCTTCCTCCCTGCTCAATCCGGAAATTTCTCCGGCCAGCAAGTAACCCATGAAACTGTCTCCGGCCCCGGTGCTGTCTACAATCGGCCCGACGTCGGGAAAGAACGAGCGAATCAAACCACTATCATCCATCCTGACAGCCCCCCTTTTTCCAAGGGTAATCACTATCACCGCTTGAGGGTAGCGCCGGCGCAATTCGCCTATCACCGCCTCTTCGGCGCCGCCGGCTCCCTGCTCATCAATAACTATCTCCGCCAACTCTCCACCCTCAATTTCGTTTACCACAAGCCATGAAAGATGCTCAAGTGGGTAGTCCTTAATTTCAGGCCCCATCGGCGCGGGATTCATGGCGACACGCAACCCGGCTTCATGGGCCGCCCTGATCAATTCAGGCACCATGTTGATCTCATTTTGCAGAAGAAGGATGTCCCCGGGCTCCGCATTGTATCTTAGCCGTTGAACATCCTTTTCACCCCAATTCTGATTGGCTCCGCTATAGAGGACAATGGCATTCTCACCATCAGCGGCGACTTGAATAATCGCATGGCCGGTAGGCAGCCTGGCGATTTCTATCCCCGATACATCAACCCCATTGGTTTCCAGAATATCGCGGAGAAATACACCATCTTCACCGATGCGACCAATGTGCCGCACTCTCACCCCGGCCCGTGCCAAGGCCACCGATTGGTTCAAACCCTTTCCACCGGCAAAGCGATCCAGAGTTTGACTTGGAATGGTTTCCCCTGGTCGTACTATGCGCGCTACCTTGAAAACATCATCAATATTGAGTGATCCAGCGTTATGGATTGTAGACATCCCAAGCAAGGTTCCTTCTAGACCGCGCCGGCGCTTCTCCCATGAGAGCGGAAATCCACCATCACAGCAACGATAAGAACCAGCCCTCTAACAACCTGTTGAATGTAAGACGGTATTTTGAGCAGGTTCAAGCCGTTGCCAATTCCGCCCATAATCAAGGCTCCTATCACCGGTCCGGCAGCACTTCCATAGCCGCCTATCAATGAATTACCGCCGATAACAACCGCCGCGATAGCCTCAAGCTCCAATCCAGTTCCGGCAGTCGGCTGTGCCGACCACAGCCTGGCAGCCAACAGCACCCCGGAAAAGGCGGCGGTAAGTCCGCTCAGAGTATAAACCGAAATTGTGATTTTACCGACAGGTATGCCAGCCAAACGGGCGACATCGGCGCTGCCCCCAATGGCATAGATATGATGACCATACCGGGTTCGGCTTAGCAATACATGTATTATAAACGCCAATATCAGAAGAAATATCACCAGATTAGAGACCGGGCCTAGAGCTCCGGAGCCCAACGCGATATAGTCAGCCGGCAATCCTGATATCGGTTTGCCCTCGGTATAAACCAGGGTAAAACCCCTGCCCACCGCCATCAGGGAAAGAGAGGCCACAAAGGGCGGGAGCCTACCCCAAACAACCAGCAATCCAACAAGAGTACCTATTCCAATACCAATCAACAGGGCAAGGCCAATGGCCGGAAATACTGACCAGTCGGATCGGACAATCAACCCGGCCGAGATCGCTCCGGCCAAAGCCGCCGTGGAACCAACGGAAAGATCAATACCCCCTGTAAGAATAGGCAGGGATAGACCGAGAGCTACTATGGCTGTAATTGAGGACTGCAGGGCTATATTCATCAGATTCTGCGGTCGAAAAAAACGCGGTGAAACCACAGCGAGAACCAGATAAAGCCCGAGGAGTATCAGAACGGCATTGTAGCGTTGGAGCCGAGCACGACTTCCCAGTTTCCGAAGACTCATGCTCCCGCCGCAAGGTGCATGATGCCATCCTGGGTTGCATCGTCACGCTGGAATTCACCAACCATCTCTCCGGCCTTCATCACCAGGACCCGGTCACTAATACCCAAAATTTCCGGTAGTTCGGAAGAAATGATAATTATTCCAACTCCTTCAGCGGCCAATCTATTGATAAGAGCATAGACTTCCGCCTTGGAGCCCACATCAATGCCACGAGTCGGTTCGTCAAGCACCAGGATTTTGGGCTCTACCGACAGCCACTTCGCGATAACCACCTTTTGTTGATTTCCGCCACTTAGATTTCGTATTCGCCTCAGCGGCTCCGGCGGACGGATTCTCAGGCGTCCGATCAATCCCAATGACGCCTCGGCCAACCGCCGAAAATTGAGAAAACCCCAATTACTCAATGAGTCCAGTATATTGATTGTAAGGTTTTTTCGAACGGAAAGTTCAAGGAAAAGCCCCTGAGTCTTACGGTCTTCGGGAACATAAACCAATCCCCTGGCGATAGCCGTCCGAATACTCAGGCGCTCAATCTGTCTCCCCTCTATTTTCACTCTTCCAGAAGTCGCCGGATCCAAACCAAGCAGCGCTCGAGCGAATTCGCTCCGGCCCGCCCCCACTAATCCGTAGATACCCAGAATCTCACCCCGGTGTAAGTCCAGGGAGCAGTCTTGAAAATCTCCGCCGTTTAATTTGTCGACTTCCAGCAGAATATCATCTTTTTTGGTGGCATTTCTGCTATATATATCCCCCAATTCACGTCCAACCATCATCTTGACAACTTCGCCGGGATTGGTTTCATCAGTCGACTTGGTAGCAATCAGGCGGCCATCTCGAAGGACGGTGATTCTATCAGCGATTTCAAAGACTTCTTCCAAGCGGTGGGATATGTAGATCAGCGTCATATCCCGTTCGCGAAGGGTTTTCATCATATCGAGTAAGATTCGGGTTTCGGTTTCAGTGAGCGATGATGTCGGCTCATCAAGAATAAGAATTCTGGCATTCAGGGACAGGGCCTTGGCAATTTCCACCATCTGACGGATGGCAATGGGTAGAGAGGAAACCATTGTCATAGGATCCAGCTCCAACCCGAGTTGGTTCAGATTATCCCGGGCAGTTTGGATCATCAACTTTCGGTTCACCATCCCCAGGCCGGGCTCCCTTCCCAGCATGATATTCTCCGCGATATTGCGGTTGGGAAGAAGTGTCAGCTCTTGGTGAATCATACCGATACCCACCTGCCGCGCGCGCCGCGGGGAGCCTAATTCTTCCACATGCCCGAATAACTGGATCTCACCGCCGTCCTTCCCGTAGTCCCCAGCGAGTATCTTCATAAGGGTGGACTTGCCCGCCCCGTTTTCTCCAACCACAGCATGAATCTCCCCGGATCGGAAGGACAGATCAATCTCCTCTAAGGCCCGTACCCCGGGGAAACTCTTGCTGACGCCTCTCAGCTTAATAGTGGCCATGTTCATCTTAGGTAGAGAGGAGGGCCACTGCCAAGCTATCTGACTAGAGCCAAATCAACGGGAATGCTGGCTGGAACTGATTCGCCCATAAGATACTTATATGCTGTCTCAACTCCAAGGGCTCCAATCACATCGGGCTGTTGAGCAACGGTCGCGGCCAATGAACCATCTTTGACAGCAGATGTGGCATCGTCTATCGCATCGAATCCAACAAAAACGATATCCATACTCCCGGCGGCCTTCGCAGCCTCGATAGCTCCAAGAATCATTTCATCATTATGCGCGAAAACACCATCTATTTCCGGTTGGGCCTGGAGTATGTTCTCAAAAACGCTTAAGCCTTCAGCACGATTGAAATTCGCGGTCTGACGGGCTACAACTTCTATACCGGAAAGCGCGCCAACGACAGCGTTGAATCCCTCACCACGATCTCGAGCGGCCGATGTGCCTGCCATACCTTCCAATTCGACGAGTTTTCCAGAACCTCCGATAGCTTCTACAAGGAATTCAGCAGCCATTCTTCCACCGGCAACATTGTCCGAGGCAATATGGGCGACAATTTCGCCCCCCGCGGCTCCGCGGTCTATAGTCAATACGGGAATGCCGGCGGCATTGGCCTTCATAATGCTGGGTACGATGGCATCGCCATCGGTTGGGTTTACAAGAATCGCATCAACCTCCTGCTGAATGAGATCTTCCATATTCACGGCTTCCTTGGCCGGATCATCCTGGGAATCCACAACGATCAGCCTCACACCGATTTCGGAGGCCTTGGCCTCGGCGCCCTTCTTCAACGTAACGAAGAAAGGATTATTCAAAGTCGAAATCGACAAACCATAGACAGCTTCTCCAGTTTCTGGACCACCCCTTGCGAACAACAGAGCACTCGAGAACAAAGCCAACACAAGTGCCAAGAAAAACAACTTCTTCATTGTGTACCTCGCTTATATTATTTCAAATCAACCTACAGTTGATTTCTCAATTTCAATTTTTTGAAACCGACGCTCGATTCAGCAGCAAAGCCATGACAATCACCGCACCCTTTACAACCTGTCCCCAGAACGACGGGATATTGAGAAGGTTCAATCCATTATTGATAACCACAATGAACAATACACCGATCAGGGTTCCCGGCAGCCCCCCGCTGCCCCCACTGAAATCGGCGCCCCCAACAACCACTGCGGCGATCGCTTCAAGTTCATAACCCATGCCCATGACAGGCTGGGCGGAATCCAAGCGAGCAATCAGAATCTGGCCGGCGAGAGCCGCCAGAACTCCAGCGATACTGTACACCATAATGAGATAAGGTTTAACAGGTATTCCCGTAAAACGAGCCGCGACTGGATTGTTTCCCAAAGCGTACAGTCGTTCCCCCTGTGAAGTTAAGTTCAAAAAAATTACTCCGACAAGGAAGACTGCCAACAAGATAATAACCGGAGCAGGAATCGGCCCTACGAAACCGGTTCCAAGGACTCGAAACGACTCCGGCAAACCGGTGATAGGTTCGCCTTGAGTAAAACTCAGGGCCAATCCCCGCGCAAAAGTCATGGTACCCAGCGTGGCGACAAAGGGAGGGAGGGAGAACAGCGTTACGAGAATTCCATTGAACAAACCAAGCAGCGCTCCAACGAACAGACCACTGATGGAGGCCATCAGGGGTGGGAAACCTCCAACCAACAGTTGGGCTGTAATCACCGAACTTAGGGCTAGTACTGAACCGACCGAAAGGTCAATTCCCGCAGTGAGAATGACCAATGTCATACCCGCCGCGATGATGCCGTTTATGGAAGACTGCCGGAGAATATTCAGAATATTCGGCAGAGTCAGGAATCGATCCGACAGCAGCAGAAGAGCAACACAGAGAGCCAAGAAAGCAAGCATCAATCCTGAACGTCTGATTCTCGCCTTCAAGGCAATGACAAAAGTTCTCCTATCTGTCAATAACACCCTTCTTCAGTATTATATTTCCGTATTTCCGCATCTCGCCGGTCATAACTATGGCAAACGCATTTCCAGCCTGTTCATAAAACTTAAAACGCTCGACTCGCCGCACGGGCGGGGTTTCCGGCCAAAACCTATCAATTACTCCGCGATAGGCGGTCTCCACACCCATGTCCAGCTTATCTTTCTCTGCCGGCTCCATCATAAGAAGTGGATTTGACACATAGGAGTCCAAGGTGATTAGAGGCAAAATACCCTCAAGGAGCGAGGAAATTCCGATGCCGTCCGCCCTGACAACACGTTTCCCGAAGCTATCTCCCGGAAAAAATGCATCAGCTAAAACAATTTCATCGCCGTGCCCCATTCTAAACAGAACTGTAAGTAGTTCCGGAGAAATCACCGGATTGATATTGCGTAGCATAGACGCCTCTCCCTTGCAAAGGTTAACACCGTATTCTATCAAATCTTTTTCTTCTCACACACCCTCCCAAAAAACCGGATCTCCGGCGCCATCCGACAAACAGCTTCCCGGGCATTCTCAGTCTCATCCCCGAGTTCAAAAGCCCATTCCGCATAAGCAAATTGAAACAACCTCGCCGCGGAAACGACTCAAGTGGGAGATTTCACCCCATGGGTAATTGACCATAAACAACCCACGATGCTAATATTTCCTTTGAAATTATCAAACAGGAGTTATTATATGAAAAATGCGACACTCTTCGTCGTCTTCCTCATGTTGACAGGTTTGATTCTATCGTCCTGTTATACCTATTCCATCGATTACGGGGATGGACCTCAGAAGTACGTCGAGACAGTGAAAAAAAACAATCACTATTTTCTCTGGGGCCTGGTAGACAATAAAATCGAACCTCCGGCTAAGCCCAAAAGCGGAACGGAAGATTATCGAATGACTACGGAGCATACATTTCTTGACGGCCTACTCCGAACTATAACCCTCGGAATCTACACGCCAACCACAACAGTCATCATGGAATAGCGGCCATCCTGTGGAAACGCGCAAGTTTCCACCCTGAAAGAAGAGCCGGCCTCCCTTTATGAGGGATCAGCTCTCCCCAGGGGGGTGCTTAGCGCAGAGCTTCTAGGACCCCTGCTCCGGGAGCTCCGACCCGGAACTTCATAGCCAAAGTGGAGATTCGAACTCCAGACCTACGCATTACGAGTGCGTTGCTCTGCCGGCTGAGCTACTTTGGCGGAATGGCTTGATTATAGCCGGTCGGTAACATGGGTCAAGCCGGGGATTCCAATGGCCCCCCAAGCTCGTGGGATTTTTCGCGCCGCCGGTACCAGTTCGAGAATGACAGGCATCAGACTTGATTTTTCTGAAACTTCCGGCGTGAGTTTACAAATCTGATCAGATCGTGAATATTGGTCACCTCTATTCTGTCGTTGAACACCTTTATCCTCTGCTGCTCCTGAAAATGTATTAAAATCTCCCTGCAACGATTGATCCGCATACCAGCCCACTGTGCAATATCAGCGACTGAGTTATTATAAACTCTCTTACCGGTATCGCCATCCATGTATTCAAGTCGCCAAGTTTCCGCGAGCATGATGAAAACATCCGCGACCCGAGCGTACTCATCCGATAAAGTCAAAATGGCGAAGCGTCGTTTCTGATCGTATATCCTTTGAGCAAAAAGAGATAATAGTTTGATGGCCATTTGCGGATTCCCGGTCATCAAAGCTTCGAAATTGCTCCTGTTGAATTCAAGCAGCTTGCAGTGTTCCAAAGCTATAATCGAGGCGCTTCTTGGAGCATTTTCCAACAAGGCCATCTCTCCGAAAAAATCACCGGGCTTCAGTATGTCGACAATTTTCTCGATATTTCCGATAATCTTGACAATTTTAACCCTGCCTGTCTGAATCAGATAAAAGGTATCCCCCGGCTCATATTCGCAGAAAATAGTTTCTTTCTCTTTGAAGGTGCGGACAAAACGCTCGAACTTCGAGAGATCCAGGTTCATGTATTCGAACCCTTCACATTCCGAATTTCCCGGGTTTTTTCAAGTACTTCTCTGTAGAGAGAGCCACCCTTCGGAATCATCTGCCCGGCCTTGATGAAAAAATTATACGCCTTCTCCGCGTCACCCAATTGCTTATGACAAAGGCCGATATAGAACAACTCCTCCCCAAGAAAAGATTCATTCGGGAATCGCCTTATAGCGGAAGCCAATTGGCTCGCCGCTTCGTTAAACATATCCAGATGGTATAAACAGCAGCCAATTCGAAATTCGGCAATTGCCAGAGTTGCCTTGTCTTCCTCCTTCTGAATTATGGACAGGAATCCCTTCATGGCTTCCTTGTAGTGTCCCATCTTATACAACGAGTCAATTTCATCGAAATCCGCGGCGGGCGGAACAGGTTCCCGACTTCTCTTATGAGCCTCGCTCACGGACGGGGAGTCGCCGTATAGGGACTTCTCGGCTATCTCAACTTTCGAAGCCGCCTGCGGCGCATAGATACCCTTGGGCCAGTGTTTTAAGTAACTTCTGAGCGCATAAGAGGCCTGCGGATACTGCTTCTCCTTGAGGTAGTATTCACCTATCGCGAACATGCCGGCTTCCTGATTCGTGTTAACCCTGTCCGTTGACAAAAGGTTTTGAACCTGATGGTGAATCCTTCGCAGTTGTGTGGAAAAAACCTGAAGCATCTTCATCAAAATACGTGGATTCTCGGCTACAAAGCTCTCGAACTCGACAATGGAGAAGTGAATCACCAAACAATCAGTAATCGCCATCGCAATCTCATCGTGAGGGTAATTGCCAAGCGCCGCTTTGACGCCAAAAAACTCGCCTGTCCTGACTGATTCCCTTATCTCCGCGCCTGTCTGGATATCCTCGTAAGCGAGCTCAATCTTACCCGCCTTCAATATAGGTATTCCATCAGCCTTATCACCCTGGAAATAGACGATCGCATTCGCGCGATAAAACACCGTTTTAGGCAAAAAAGCCTCCGTTAGGGCATATCATGGAAAGAATACGCATCCCGGCGAGACCCTGTCAACAATGCCGTTAAGTGTGTATCCTAGCCTGGATGATCGATCTTCACACTCACTCGAATGCGAGCGATGGCGAGTTAACTCCCGCCACATTGCTTGAACTAGCCGGGAGTTCTGGGATAAGCGCCCTGGCGTTAACAGATCATGATACTATGGCTGGCCTTGTAGACGCGGGAAAGACAGCAAGACGCCTGGGAATTCGATTCATTCCAGGTGTGGAAAGCGAGGTGGAGTTCGAACCCGGAGATTTTCACATACTCGGATTGGGAATCAAGCGATATCCGGACGGTCCGCTAGGAAGCTTTCTTGAAAAAATCCGCAGGCGGCGTAACTCCAGGAACAGTGAAATGGTTCAACTGATGAACGCCGACGGCTTAAATGTCACACTGAGTGAACTAAAGAGCCTGGCGGGAGGCGAGATTCTCGGGCGAATGCATTTCGCCGCCTGGCTCATCGCCCAAGGCAAAGCAAAAAACGTTTCGGACTGCTTCAAGAAATGGCTGGGTTCCGGTTGTCTCTACAATGTACCGAAACCCCCAACCAAACTTGAGGAAACTGTCAATGTAATTCGACAGGCAGGCGGCAAAGTCATTATCGCCCATCCGTTATCACTGAAGATTTCATGGAGACGCTTTGAGGAATACATTCCACTTTGGAAGGAAATCGGAATCGACGGAATCGAAGCCCTGCACTCCGGGGCGTCAAAAAAAGTAGCCGCGAGACTAAGCGAACTGGCGAAAAAGAATGATATGCTGATCACCGGAGGTTCCGACTTTCATGGAAACGGCCGACCGGACAGGCGCTTGGGCTACGGCGCCGCGGGAATTTCTCTGGACGAGGAGTTGTTACTACCATTTGATGAAGCGTGAAATCACGACTTTCATATGCCTTGCACTGTTTGTGCATGCAGCGACGGCAGACTACCCTCTCATAAGCTATACAATCAAGTCGCGAGATCCTCTTTACAGCCAGCACCAGCAGGATATTGAACTATGGTATTCGAATAAGTCCAAATCACCACCACTGTCGATTTTCAGATATATTCCACTGCCATCCGAGGATATCTTCTCGGTCGCGGCCGCTTTTAACTTACCATATGACACGCTTGCGACTCTAAACGGCTGGAATGCGCCGGGCTTTTTCAGCGCGGGCGATGAGATTTTGATTCCCAATATCCCCGGTGTGTTCGTACCTGCCGCGCCAGAGGATGAATGGGAGGAGAGTCTCTCCGAAACGGCAAGAAGTTCGGACGCGATAGAAGTCGCCATACGACTGGAAAACGACAGAAACAGGATGTTCAGTTTTTATCCTGGAGACAAGTTCAGTTCCGACGAACGAATAAGTTTTCTTGGCAGTTTGTTCTCCTCACCCGCAAAACAGGGCAGTATCACATCCTCCTTCGGTTATCGCACGGATCCCTTTACGGGAGAGTTGAGTTTCCATCCCGGCATAGACATCAGGCTTCCAATCGGCACGCCCGTATTCACGGCGCGCAATGGGACAGTTCATGACATCGGTACGCTGCGGGATTATGGCCTCTATGTCATAATCAATCATGACGGCGGCTATCAAACAGTTTACGCCCACTTGGAAGAAGTTCTCGTCAAAATCGGACAGCGCGTGGGAACCGACGACAAAATTGCTTTTTCAGGCAATTCTGGGATTTCGACTGGGCCACATCTGCACTTTGAAATTCGAAAAAACGGAAAACCGACAAATCCAGCGACACTAAGCCCGTTTTACGCGATAGAATGATATTAGGAATGACATGAAGCGGTTGATGATAAGTATAGGCAGGCTGTTTATTCTGCTTCTTCTCGCTATTTCACCCATTATCTCCCTGTATTCTGAAAACATCAGGGGCAGAGCCACAGCAACACTCCAAGTCGACGGCCCGGCAGTGGAATTCAAACCGGAAGAACTGATAATAATAAGGTATCTGGATGAGATTCCCGCCTTTCAAGAAGGTATCGAGATACAAGTCGAGATACCATCGTCACTCAGAAAGTTCCGAAATAGCTTCGCACTGATGATATACAGGAATGTCAGTCCGGATCAGGATGAAAATCGAAATGAGTACAATGCCACAAGAATTCATATGGAACTCATTCCCTCTAGAGAAAAAACCTTCGTGCGCATCCCTTTCAGTGAAATACATAAGATAACGGGAGATGCTTTGACTTCTGTGCTGCCGATACCCATTGATGTCGAACAGTTTCCGCTCCTTGTAACAGTGCTGCCGATTATGAAAGGAATACCCGACGCGGCCTTTTCGGAAGAACTCATAGTCAGAGCGATTCCCATTTGGAAGGAAGAAGGTTCATTGACAGTCAATATCACAAGTCTATCCGGAAATCCTGAAGAAACCATTGAGGTGACTGTGGATGAAACCGCGATTGAGTTAAACAAAACTGTCATACTGCCTTCTGGAATTCACAAGGTTCGAGCCGCGAGCACTCACGCCCCTGCAATCGAGCAGAGCATCACCTTGGAACCAGGGGAAGAGATAACCCTGAACCTTACGTTTGACTATAAGCCGCCTGAACTGACAATTCATATTCCACAGAGCGCCATAGTTCGGTTGGATGACAAACTGATTGAAAGCAATGACAGCGTGATAGTAATCGAAGCGGATCCTGGGGAACACTCGATATCATACATTCTCGGGGAGATGGAGGTGAGTCGGAGCTTCAGCGTCCAACCCGGAAGCAAGATAAATATCAAACTATTCGCCGACGTCGAGATTACCGAGCGCAGCGACAGCGGTGGCGGCGAATACGGCAAGGATTATAGGTAGCAATAACTAAACCGCCATCGAACAAAGCGCTTGAGCATATGCAGAATGCGGTCCCTGACTCGAATACTTCTGTAGTAACAGGGTGAATTTGTCAAATCCGGTTGCGAGAAGTTGCATCAGGAACTTGGATGGCATGTGGGCGAAAAATCGTTAGAAATTGAAGGTGATATTTCCCCCAAGTTCGTTACATGGCTGCCTTGAACCTTTGGAAGCGAGCGTCCAAGCTGATGAATTTGACTTTTTCCACCAACATCTTGACATAGCTCAAGAATCAAACGTACCTTGGAGCCGTGATTTTCACTGGCAAGCGTCGCGCGTTATTCATGGCTCTTACCCTTTCGCTCTTCGCATGCGCAATCTTATTCGGCACTGCCTCAGGATTGAATCTCGCGGCCACACGCAACGTACGCAATACAGAAGAGCTAAACACCTCAAGGCCGGCTATTCCTTCCCAGCTACTCGACATCAACGGGGAGGTGATTACCGAATTTTTCTCTGAGGAGAAACGCAATCTAATTCCTATAACCACAATTTCGGAGGATCAGATTTACGCATTGCTCACCAGAGAAGATGCACCTTTCTATAAGCATACTGGCGTATCTCTCAGCGGCCTCATGCGCGCTATTATCAACAACGTGCTCTATTTCGTTACCAACAAGGGGTATTTCTCCGGTTTCAGTACCCTGACCATGCAGGTTGCAGGCGCCAAACACGCAGATCGCACGGAAATCTCCATAAACCGGAAACTCAAAGAAATATGGTGGGCCTACCAGCTCGAACGCCGCTACACGAAACAAGAAATCCTGGAACTATATTTGAATTCGGTTTATTTTGGCCACAACACCTATGGTGTGGAGGCAGCCAGTCGATTTTTCTTCGGACACTCGGCCACCGAAAACACTCCCGCCGAAGCGGTAATGCTGGTAATACAACTCGCTGGATCTGGTTTGTATTCCCCGATAACCCAACCCAAAGCCGCGAGAGATCGGCAGCGGGAGATATTGAATCAGATGGTTTCGGCGGGCCACTTGGACTCCGAAGTCGCCAACGCTTCGTTCGAAGACTACTGGAACAATTTCGACTGGTCTCGCCCAGCCACCGACTCACCCTATTTCGATCGCCTGGCCAATGACAAGGCCCCCTATTTCAGCGAGTTTATTCGAAATGAGATAGAGAAATATTTATTTGGCCAACAGAATATCTACCGGGACGGCTATACCATACATACGACATTGAACCTTGACTATCAGAGGGAGGCCGACGAGCATATTAGGAAGGGTCTGCAGATATGGAATCGAAAATATCAGAACTACAAAGACAACAGGGGTAGGTATGCTCCAAAATCCCTGATCGAAACTATAGATCTTCTATCGCTTGTCTTCGACATTCCCGGCATACAGGCTGTAAAAGCTCAAGAAAAAGTCGGGGCCCGAAAATTTGTAATAAATGAACTGACTCCGGTGACCGATTTGATGTCGATGATTTTTGGATTGAACGATCTGAAATCAATCGCGAACATCTCCTACGAACATGTTCTGGGATACCAAAAAATGAACAATGTCGAGACTGCTCTAATCACTCTTGACAATAAAACCGGTTACATTCTGGCCATGGTGGGTGGAAGTGAATTCAACCGGAATAACCAGTTCAATCGCGCAATGGAAGCAACCCTGATGCCAGGTTCCGCGTTCAAGCCTCTCTATTACTCGGCCGCGATCAGTTCCGGAAAATTCACTCCTGCCAGCCGAATCCATGATGGCCCTAGAATTTTTATCAGTCCCGACGGCACACCCTACATCCCTAGTAATTACGCCGGCACCTGGTCTGGCGGCGTATTGGTTAGAGACGCACTTTCAAAATCACTCAACATACCCGCTCTTATAGTCCTTGAGTCCATCGGCTTCGACGCCGCGATCAGCAGATCGGCGGAACTCCTCGGAATCACTACCCCTCAGGAAATCAGCAAAACCTTCGATAGAGTATATCCACTGGGTTTGGGAACACTGAGCATATCTCCGACAAAGCTCGCACGCGCATACGCGACAATGGGTAATGCCGGCTATGGGGTGGAGCCCATGGCAATCAGATACATTGAGGATCGGGATGGAAACATAATAGTAAACCCCGAGCGCGAACTTCGAGAATCACAAGAAAGAAAGAACATGCAAATCATTTCGCCGCAGACAGCTTTTATAATGACCAGTATGCTGCAATCCACTGTCACTTCAGGCACCCTCGCTTGGGCCAGAAGTACGGTAAATGGTTTTGATGGAATGCCCATGGCAGGTAAAACCGGAACTACTCAGGACTGGACGGACGCTTGGACTGTCGGCTTTTCTCCGTATTACACCACGGCTATTTGGATAGGATTCGACAAAAGAGGCAATTCACTGGGAAGCACCCAGACAGGAGCCACGTCCACAGGTCCTGTTTGGGCCAGTTACATGAAAAAAATACACGAAGGCTTACCCAGAACAGATTTTCCCAGGCCCGTAACTGGTATCGTGGAGCTTGTAATAGACCGTAGAACCGGTATGCTGCCCGATGAGGAAACTCCCAAGAATCAACTTCGTTCCGAATATTTCATCGCGGGTACCCAGCCCACGACAGTAAGCGATATCACGACTTTTGAAGCGGATAGGGATGAACAGCAGATGATTAAAATCGCGGTTGATTCATCCCGTGCGAATGTAGACTCCGACTATGCGAGTTCGGCCGCCGACATGAAGGATCTGCTCTCGGAGCTTAACCTCGAACCCTTGTACCTGGACGGAGAACCTGACATTAACCAGGAGGCGCTTGAGTTGGATGACAGCATTCTGGACTGATAAATCAGGGCATCAACCGCTATTGCTCTTCCAGTTTGGTGTTTGAAAGCCTCAGAATGCCACCCTCGGCCCCCTGAACGTATACCGAGGCTCCATCACAGGATATCGAAGTCCATGGTTCTATCGCGAGGTCGCTAATCGCTATTCTATCCATGGCTGTATTGAATTTACCCAGGCGCCATTCCCCCCTTTCAGTGGTAACCAGGTATATATCACTACCGTCCACCATCATCAGGGAGCCGGGAAAAATGTCATGCTTTCCCACTGAAATTGTTTTCAGAGTATCCCTGTCCAGCAGCATTAATCTCACTTTGGAATTCGGACCTCTTCTTCCAGCGATAACCATAATCGAATCCGGTAATATGGCCATTGAGCGACCACGCACGGCAGTAACCTTACTCACCGCAAGCAGCCTCTTATCTTCGAGGTTGTATTTCACAACCCTGCCATAGGGGATGCCATCGCCCTCATTGTCAACAGTTAGAAACCAGACAGGTTCCACCACGGCCGCCGATGTGAATATGTCCTCGGTTTCAGCCGCAATGCGCTTGTTTTCATCTTCCGAAATATCATCTCGCATCGCGAGAACTTCCTCTGTTTTCCTGTCTATGTCTCGTTGGAATTCCTCCAGCGCTTCGACTGCTTTTTCGACGCTTGATTTCTCCTCCTCCAGCACTTCCCTCGCCGCCCCTTCCTCCAAGCCAGGCTGCTCCCCGGCGGCTTCCTTCTCTTCAATGTCATCAAGTCTTTCCGAAATCAACTTCTGTTCACGCTCTAATTCACCACGGCGCTTATCAAGTTTTTCCTGCTCCCTGGCTGTTTCTCTTTCTCGAAGCTCCACCATATCCCGCCTGGAATCCAGGGCCATATCCTCTTCTTTGCGCATCTCTTCTATAACCTGATCGCCGGTAATCGCTCCGGTGTCTATGGAGGCGGCTGCACCAAGGCTCGTACCAAGAGGTATGAGCATTTGGGTTTTCCCCGCCCAATTTGAATAATGCGTATCCAGCCCCAGCTTATCAGGGCTCAGAAAATCGACAACCGGTTCTTTATAACGTTCCTTGACCATTCCCATATCATTCCTGTATACTGCGTTGTAGTATGTTATGAACTCGGCAATAAGGTAGGCATCCCGCCCAGAAAAACCGTAAACTGTTTCCAGATATCCAGCGATTATCGTTCTAAGATTGTTGATATGGTCTACCGCGGCGTTCTCTCCTATAATGAAGATATCCGAATCAAAGCCCTGTTCAATATCCGGCGTTACAATGTGAACAATCTCGTACTTCCCGTCGATTGAAATTTCGGCAGAGACTTCAGGGCTTATTCCGCTACCCAGAAAACGTCCTATGCCGCGAATCTGGTCTGTCGTGTTTATGAACTCGTGGGGGCCGACATAGTTAATGAATCTTATTGACTGATCGCCGACACTGATCAATTCATCGCGGTCTACCTGAACTTCCTGAGCATGTAAAGGCAGGCAAAACATCGCTGCCAGAAGCAGGGGGACACGAAAAAGTCCTCTTTGAGACATTCTATAACTCCTCAAACCGAATTGTATTCATCCATCCCTTCGATGTCCCGCGTTTTTATCTGTTTAAATCCGCCAGGATAAAAAATAGCTCCTTTTTCCCCGCATTCGAAATGTTGTCACTTAGCAGCCTGTCGAGCAATTCGATTCCCGAAGAATCGCTTACACCACCGTTATATCGAACTAAATCCATCAGAGCCCGGGCTGTTTCCAAAATGAATTCCTCGCCCTGCGGCGCCAAGGCCTTATAACGGCTGTATATTGTCCGCATCGACGCCCCATCCCAATCAGAACCGATGTATCCCAGGGCCCGGAAACCGGCCGCCAGAGCTACTGGATCTTCTTCGTTTCGCAGACATCGAAGAATTAAATCTCGCAACCTGAAATCAGTTCCCTTCGAGATTAGTCGATAGCCCGCCGCGCGAACCAGGGCATGAGAGTTTCCTCCCTCGTCATATCGGTCCACGGAGCGAACAGTCCCAATCGACACCAGATCCTCCAGCAGCAAATCCACCCAGGGGAGGGCTTCGCGCATTGTCAACTCGTCCGCGTAGGATTCTATTTCCTCAACAAGTTTCATCCGCCGTTCCAGATCATCTGACACAGCCATCTGTTCGCGAATGAAAAAACCCGGATCCCTACGAGCGGTTTCCCTATCGGCAACTGCTGACGGGACGGGGACTGTTCCCGATCTTGGAGGGCCGCCTCTGAACTGAAGCCATCCGGAACCCGGCGGCCCGGCCTTCCAAGCATAGAGTATCCAATCCCCCCCGCCTGCTATCAGCATACCCTGGCTGGTAAGCAGAGGTTCGGACAATGCGGCGCCTACTCGGAGTTCGGTATGCGCATTCCCATTTATCGAATCCGGATGAATTACTCGAATACCCCCGTCGGACATGGGAGCGAAAATCGTTCCATCGGCCGAAACCGAAGGGGCTCCACCGCTAAGCGCTATTCGAAACCGCCCGATTTCCTCCCCGTCTTCACTGTATGAAACCACTTCGCCGGCGGCATAAAAAACCAAGCCCTGTTTGAAATTCGTTGTCAGTATCGCGCTCACCCTCGAAGATTCGGTTTTCAGTCTGAACACAGGATCCAATCGAGTGGGAGAGGTATTTGAATGACGGCCGGTATAGTGTGGAAAAACCGAAACGGCGCCATCATATCCTCCAGCCCAAATCCGCCCATCGCCATCCAGAGCCAATGTGGAAACCGATTCGCCAAGTCTCGCCCTCGCTATCTCCTGTCCCCATGGATCAATACAGATGATTTGTCCGCTGCTCAATGGAATCCAAACCAGGCCGTCGGCACTGACAACCGGGGCCGCGGATGCCTCACTTGCCGTATCCGCAATCCACAGAATTCTGCCGCGCCTGGAGACGCACAGTACTTCACCACTCAGCAATGGCAGAAATATTCTTCCGTCTGAACCGCCCGCGGGCAGCACAGCCAATTCCGCACCAAGCAGCAGTTTCCATCTTCCGGTGCCCCCCGGCGTAACCGCGAAGAATTCCAGCCTGTCATTCTGAATATAAATTGTGCCGTCCGCTCCAATCATCAGGAGACTCCGGAGTTTGCCTCCCGGCCGATAGATCCAGTTCACTTCGCCGGTTTCACCGACAAGACTGTGAAGCGCTCTATCCTCCGCGATGATGTAGACATCGGAACCTGGCCCCTGAGCTGGAAAGGTATTTATTCTCCCTCCGAACGCCCTTCGCCACAGGGGTTTGCTGTCAAAGCGTTGCGGCTCTTCCGCACTTGCCTGGGTTGCGATAAGCGCGAAAAAGGCGATGCATATTCCCCGACAACCCACTATTTGTTTCCGTCCTCCGAATATCGGAGACTTACAACTGTTTCCACACGCGGCTCTGAGGAGATGCGAAGCGCCCACTCCGAGCCAGGTACGCCCGGCGCCAGACAGGGGGCGATGGAAACTGGACTGGGGGCCGTCTGGGACACATCCATCCAATATGTACCGATGATGAAGGCTTGGCAAGCAGATTGTACAAGCCAATAAGAAGGCGCGCGAAACGAAATCCGGCGAGAGTACCTCGACTCCTGACATCAATCGCATGGCCGCCAGTTGACACAGAGCAGGAAGGCCACAAGTCGATTTTTGAAACCTTATATCGGGTTCAGAAACTCGAACCGGGGATTATTTCGCGGGAGAATCTTCCGACTGGCTGCGCTCTTTCAACCATTCCAGAAACCAAGTGGGCCGGAGAGTCTATATTCTTAGGCGCTCATGGCGACCGCCGTACATTTCGTCCCTTAGCCTGGCCACATCCTCACTTCGCAGATATTCCTCGAAAGTTATGCGACGGTCTATCACCCCGGCGGGAGTGAACTCAATGATGCGATTGGCAATCGTGTTGATAAATTGATGATCGTGGCTTGCGAAAATAATCGAACCGTCGAAATCGCTTAAACCATTATTCAGACTTGTTATGGATTCAAGATCAAGGTGGCTGGTTGGATCATCCAGAATCAGGACATTCGCTCCGCTCAACATCATTTTGGCAAGCAGGCAGCGAACCCTTTCTCCTCCGGATAATACGCTCACCCTTTTCAATGACTCATCCTGAGTAAACAGCATTCGTCCAAGAAATCCACGTATGTATGCCTCGTCTTCATCGGCGGAGTACTGCCGGAGCCAGTCGCTTATGGATAAATCACTGTCAAAGAAACTCGAATTATTCTTAGGCAGGTAGTCATATCTAACAGTGGCGCCCCATGTGATTTTGCCCTTATCCAGCTCAAGTTCCCCGGAGATTATGTCCATCAATGCCGTCTTGGCCAGATTATTCGGTCCGACAAAACCGATTTTGTCGCCCGCCCGGGCACTCAAATCCCACGATTCAAACAATACATGTGAGTCGAAGCTCTTCGAAACGTTCTCGAGTTCCAGTACAGTTTTTCCAAGTTTACGATCGGGATTGAAGCCGCAATAAGGAAATCGTCTTGAGCTCTTCGGCAAGCTCGCTAAATCAAGCTTGTCCAATTCCCTCATGCGGCTCGTTGCCTGTTTACTTTTCGATGCGTTCGCCGAAAAGCGCTGTATGAACTGCCTTAGTTCCGCCGCCCTCGCCTCGGCCCTTTTCTGACGGTCTTTCCGCTGGGCGGCAACAAGTTGACTGGCCTGCTGCCAAAATGAATAATTGCCGCGATAAACACTGATTTTCCCAAAATCAATGTCGGCGATGTGGGTGCACACCCTGTTAAGAAAATGCCTGTCGTGGCTTACAACAATGACTATGTTGTTCACCTTCAACAAGAAATCCTCAAGCCAATTGATGGATTCGATATCAAGGTGATTAGTCGGTTCGTCGAGTAAGAGTATATCCGGACTCCCGAACAGGACTTGGGCGACAAGAACGCGAACCTTGACATCCTCATCAAGCTCCGACATCTTTCTCTGGTGCATATCGTCGCTGATTCCCAAACCAGATAGCAATGTCGCCGCCTCGCTCTCCGACTCATAACCGCCCATTCCCGCGAACTCACTTTCCAACTCCGCAACCCTTATGCCCTCATCGTTCGTCATTCGCGGTTTGGAATAGAGTGTCTCCCTTTCCCGCATAATCTCATAAAGTCTGGGGTGGCCCTTGATAACGGCATGCAGAACTGAATACTCGTCGTAGGCATTCCGATTCTGTGCCAGAACCGCCACCCTCATTCCAGAACCAACGGCCACAGTGCCCGAATCTATTTCCTGCTCTCCCGAAAGTATCCTGAGAAATGTTGATTTTCCCGAGCCGTTCGCTCCAATTAATCCATAGCAGTTACCGGGAAGAAATTTGATATCGACACCCTTGAACAGCAAACGCTTTCCGAAGGAAAGACTGACATCCGAAACGCTGAGCATGATTGATTCTCCGTGCGAATATTCCTGGCTGATGTTATCCAGACGAGCATCTGAAGTAGCATATTCCGCCTGGGGGGTCAACAGCCCCGTTCGGCAATCAATCCAGTGCCGCCATAAATCCCTGCATCTCACTCTCGGCCTTTCTGGCAAATCGCCTCTCCAGTTCCTCCAGTGACAGCTCCGAAAATTCCCCAAAAGTGCTCGATGCATCAGAATCAATATCGCTGGTATGACGGATGTAGGTAGATTGATAGAGAGCGAGACGCTTGCTTGGACGTACGCCGAACTCCAATATCGCCTGGGCCCCCTTCTGAAGCAGCAGAAGCTTATCCTTTAGATCCTCGTCGGAATCAACCGACCAAACACCAAGATATATGGGACTGCTGTCGATATTCACATCTCCAACGAACTCCCCGCGAAGCATCCTATCCTTGTCGCCTCCAAGATATGGAACAAAATCCAGGTGTTCAGCAAGTTTCCGGTCTGTCGCCAGAAAAATTCTTTCCTGAGGGTTCAAAGTGAAGATGATCACCTTATCAATCGACTGACCATAACTCTTGAAAAGCGCATCACGGTAGTTCTTCATATCGACGTGAGCTGTAAGCATTTCGCAGCTCTTCTTGATTCTCCTCACGGTGGTCGACAGCCAGGTGCTGAGCGCCTGATGCACTCCCTTCCATTCTTTCACCTGGGTTTCAAATTCATCTTCCCCCATGTTTCCATGGAAATATGCCAGAATAATTCGATATAAATCCCGAATATTGTGATGACTACTGAACCGTTCCAGAAGTTCAAAGAGGAATATCTCCTTTTTACGAATCCGCCAAATCGCCGAAACTATTTCAGTGCGGGTTGACATATCAGAAATCTTGGTTTCATCTTCCAATCCCTGAAGTTCAAAGAAACGCCTCTGAAGCGATGAAAACCGCTTTGTAAGCCCAACCGCCGAACGCTCAAAGCTGATTATCCACTCGGTTCCCCTGCCAACCGTGCTATGTATATCGAGTCGATCCGAGCCGAAGCAGCTCCAAACCTGGATCGTCCCGAGTCCCTCACCCTTCCCATCGGCCTTTGTGGATTTTCCGACGAAGGCCGGGCGGCCATCCGGGCCACGTACCAGCAGTTCCGGTGAAATACCGCCGCCATTATCGGCAATTCGAAGCCTCACAAAACCATCATCCTCGTATAGGGAAATCCGCAATCTTTTGGGTCCCTCGTTATCCACCATCGCATCAATGGAATTCGAAGCCAAATTCACCAATGCCCGTCCGATATTCAGCCAGTGTCCCAGAACTACCGGTTGCTGAGCCGAAAGATTGATTGTCAATTCGATTTCTTCCTGACTGGCATCCACGTATGGAACCAATCTTTCCAGGATTAAGTCCTGCAGATTCACCTCGTGCGCCATGGACATGGCATCCCGATACATACTCAGCATGTTCACGAGAGTGGTGGTTTCCCTGTTGATATCCTCTATTATTCGCCCCGCATTCGCGGGCGCAAGCGCGTTTACCATCGCCATTAATGAACTGAGCGTCTTACGGGCGTCGTGTCGGATTCGTCCAATTTCGTCAGCCGCCGGGGCTTTTCGCCCCCCCTTCCCCACTTTTTTAAGCAAATCCCCGCTGATCGCGCTTAACCGGTGATAAACCATGTTCCGATAGACGATGCTGTCTTCCACCTCGAAACCCTTATGACGGAAAAACTCAACCGTATCGTGCTGCTTTTCCCATACATAGAGATAGATATTGGAGTCCTTCGATATCTCCCTGGCCAGATTTTCGATAAATGCGCTGCCAATACCCCTGCCACGTCCATATGGACTCGTAACCAGCTTATATATCAGATACTCCGCATGGTTGGATGAGACATAGGTGAGCAGATAGCCTAGAATTTCACCCTCCTCTATCCATGTATAGCTATGCTGGTAATCCTTCGTCGCGGAGGGATCGTAGATGAAAGGAGAAGGAATAATGAAAGTATCGATATTCAGCAGCGGATTATTGCGAATCCGCCTTTCGTTTTCCCGAGTCAAAATCTGGATTGCCCCCCACTGTTGCATGGTCGTCTCCATCCGCTAATTCTACCCACCAAGGCCATAATTATCATTAGGAAGTTCCGCCCTTTGTATTACAGAACTTTCCGAACTATCAGGCCAACTCGAATATATGAGGAAGAGAAAAAACTTGACATCAGCAATATTCCTCCACTAATTTATACACGTGCCATTTCGCGTCAGGAATGGACGGAAAATATGAAAACGGGAGAACTTAAATAGCGACACAGCGGTTATCGATTCGAGGAATCACTTGCTCATCCTGCGTGAATGCAATCGAAAAGGCCGTTGCACAATTACCGGGTGTTGAAGGGGCGTCTGTGAATCCTGTAAACGAGAGATTGGATGTCGCCTATGACGAAAATTTAACGTCCATCCCCGCGATAACGAAAGTCATTGAAGAAATTGGTTACGAAGCGAGCGAAATCAACCCATTGCGAGAAGTAGTCATTCCAATTGGAGGTATGACATGCGCAAGCTGCGCCGCAGCCGTTGAAAAAGCTCTATCAAAGATTTCCGGCGTAGCGGAAGCATCTGTCAACTTGGCGACTGAAAAGGCTCTTATTCGATACAATCCCGGCAAAGTAAGAATTTCACAAATAAGAGCCGGTATCAATCATGCCGGCTACCAGGCGAGGCAAGGCAACCTCCGCATAAATGAAGCGCGGGAGCTTAAGAAATCCGAAATTGGAACAGCGCCTCGGAAGCTAATCGTATCCGCGGCCTTCACCATTCCCCTTCTCTACCTTTCAATGGGCCACATGATGGGACTCCCGCTGCCACGATTAGCGAATCCGGAAACCAATCCGCTGATTTTCGGACTTTCTCAACTCCTCCTTACAATACCCGCCCTAATAGCGGGCAGCCGTTTCTATTCGGTGGGTTTCAAAACCCTCCTTAGAGCACATCCCAACATGGATTCACTCATCGCCATCGGAACCGGCGCGGCATTTCTCTACGGCGTTTATGCCATTGTCAGGATGGCCGCCGGCGAAGCCATATACGCGGAAAACCTCTACTTCGAAACCGCCGCCGTGATAATCACTCTGATACTCCTGGGCAAACACCTCGAAACAAGTTCAAGGGGGAAAACCTCCCAGGCGATAAAAAAGCTCATCGGACTCCAGCCGAAAACCGCGGTGGTATTGGAAGGGCACTCTGAAATTATCATTCCCATCGAAGAGGTGGAACCGGGCGATGTAATCCTAGTGAAACCAGGCGCCAGAATACCCGTCGACGGCATAGTCGTCAGTGGAAACACCAGTGTCGATCAGTCGATGATTAGTGGAGAAAGCCTCCCCGTGGAGAAGGGCGTCGGAGATTCGGTTATCGGCGCGAGCGTCAACAAGAATGGAACCATACAATTCCGTGCAAGCAAGGTTGGCGAGGACACCGTACTCTCTCAGATTATCAAACTCGTCGAGGACGCTCAAAGTTCAAAGGCCCCCATCTCGAGAATAGCGGATGCCGTCTCAGCCTACTTCGTTCCCATCGTAATCGCGATAGCCTTATCATCGGGCACAGTATGGTTTCTCAGCGGCAAGTCCCTGGAATTCGCATTGACAGTTTTTATTTCCGTGCTGGTAATCGCATGTCCCTGTGCCCTGGGTCTGGCGACTCCAACCGCGATAATGGTTGGAACAGGCAGGGGAGCGGAATTGGGCGTCCTGATAAAAGGAGGACGTCCGCTTGAAAGCGCCCATAGAATAGACACAATAGTTTTCGACAAAACCGGCACCATAACCGAAGGTGATCCGAAACTCACCGACATACTAAGCGCCGGCAATATCAGCGAAGAGGAAATACTGGCTCTATGCGCCTCCGGCGAGAAAAACTCAGAACACCCCTTGGGCAACGCGGTGCTGAGGGTTGCCGAAGAGAAGGGAATAAAGCTGAAAGCGGTTCGGGAATTCCAGGCAATCCCGGGAAAGGGCGTGAAATGCAGAATCGAAAACAAGGAATTCCACCTTGGAAACCAGGCATTACTTGATGCGCTGGGAATCAGACTCGACAAAGAGGAAGAATCCGAGAACTTCTCGGCGGATACAGCTATGAAATCACCCGCGAAATCGCAAGTCGAGGGGGCGGCATTCAATCCAAAGAAGCAGTCCGAACTGCTCGCGGAGGACGGAAAGACTCCCATGTACGCGGTTATAGACCGTGAATTGGCAGGAATCATCGCCGTTGCCGACACCATAAAGGAAACAAGCTCGGAGGCAATCGCCAGGCTTCGCGAAATGGGAATGAAAATAGCGATGATAACTGGCGACAACCGCCGAACCGCCGCGGCCATTGCGCGTCAAGTGAAAATCGACACAGTGCTCTCAGAAATACTGCCCCAGGACAAGGCTCACGAAGTTAGAAAACTCCAGAAGGGTGAATCCACTGTCGCTATGGTCGGAGATGGAATAAACGACGCCCCCGCGCTCGCGGTATCCGACGTGGGAATAGCAATAGGCACGGGAACAGACATAGCCATGGAATCGGCCGACATAGTGCTGATGAATAGCAGCCTGCTGGATGTTATTACAACAATCAAACTCAGTAAAGCCACAATGCGGAATATCAAGCAAAACCTTTTTTGGGCCTTCGCGTACAACACTCTGGGAATTCCAGTGGCGGCAGGCGTGCTATTCGCATTTGGGGGACCACTCCTGAGCCCGATGATAGCCGCCGCGGCAATGGCGTTCAGCTCCGTCTCCGTAGTTTCCAATGCTCTACGGCTCAGAAAGTTCAAGACAGGGAGGAGGCACTCAACCCCACCACCAGATACTTCCGACGAAAATTGAAAGCGCCGCCCGAAACTTCAGGTTTGTAGGCAGCGGGCCATGCTTTCTCTGTTTGAGACCTCTGGCGCCCTCCGTATAAAACATTTTGATATGCCTCACACGACAATCTCCAAGCTTGAAGCGGGACGCCTTCCGCCTAGTCCTCCTGAGACTTCCCGGCCATGTCTGCAAGCTTTGAAACCGTGTTCATATTGCGCATGGTTCCACCCCTGGTGGGAAGTCTGAGTTTTGAAAGGCCCATTCCCATGGGAAAATGAATATAGACTTCCCTTCTTCCCATCCTAATCTCCTCCGTGCCCGAAGGGTTATCGAAGAAATGCCCATCGTCCATGGGATTGGATTGAAAGAATACGCCCACCTTGAACGCCTCGACTCTTGGAAAGGGATTTTCATTCAGCACGGCCTCAAGTTCCTCCGCAGTTCGAAGAATAACCTCGGTTTTTAATCCGAGTTTACCCATCAGAGCTTCTTCGAAGCTTTTCCGGATTGCAGTTTCAGGGAGATTACTCTCGAAAATAACGTTTCCACTCTGAATGTAGGTACGCACATTCCTGAAGCCGAGTTCGACACATAACTCCGAGAGGGCCTTCATGGTTAATCTGCCCGTCCCGCCGACATTCACGGCCCTAAGAAGTGCAACATATCCAGTCATTTCCTGATTCGTCAACGCGGGAGCTCCTGTTATGCGAACCGGACTCTGATTTAAGGATGCCTACCCAAGCTCCGTGGAGGAGTGGTATTGGCTCATCCGGGGACTATTCTAACGGTTTCCATGATTGTTAAGCAACCTGCTGTCTTCTTGATTTAAATATGAAGTGGTGGGTTCCTCAGGCGCTGCGACATATTGCCGGTTCGACATGGAGTGAGCGTAAGTATTTGAATATGCATCTATTTTAGAGAATGGGGAAAGGAGGATCAGGCATCATGATTTAGGATTCTCAAGATTGAGGAATATGAATTGGCGATAAGATTTTTGACACTACCCTCCGGTGTTAACAAGTCGGAGTATCAATTGATAAGTCTGGAGTCGACTATTTCAGTATTATTACCGGATACCATTCTTCTTTATCTTCTATTTGAATTTGTGCCGAATCATCAAGTTTCAATATAACAGAACTGATCTCTCCACAAATCCTTGAGATAAGGACTCCATACATTCCAAGCGTGTGCCATGAGAATTTCCTAGATATTTGCATTTTAAACAAAAAGTGATATGCAAAAAGTCTTATTATGATGGCACCAGACCTCTTTTCTTCTATGTAGATAAACATACCACTCATCGCGTGGTGGAATATTTTCTGATGAAAATATTCGCCTTTATACTTAAACTTTCGCTGTTTTATGTACGAATCTATGTTTTTTATAACAGTATCAGTCTTATCTGTTGTAACAGTCATTACCGTATGGCTCATTGGTTATAACCCCTTAGATTCATCCTCTGTATCTCCCTCTCCAGGCTCTCCAGCCTGAGAAGTTACTCATCATCCACCTCCACATACCAGCGATTCTCCCTGGGATGATAGCGCCTGTAATAACCCATCAGATTCTCCTCCCTGGCCTCCGTATAACCTTTCAGTCGATGACACCGAGCGATGACCCAGCAGCTCTTGCACGTAGCGCAAATGGGCGTCTCCAGATAGCAGGTGGCGGGCGCGGCTATGGCGAAGTGAGTGCGCTGACAGGCCCGCTCTCTCCAACCCGCTCCTCATCAGCCAGTTGTGAAAGCGGCTGTTTCTCAAGTTGAAAACACTGACATATAGTCTCCGCCTTTCTTCTGAAGTAATAGAAGAGTAGTCTCCATACCAGAGCTGGAGATGTCAAACTCAAGGTCCGAAACTCGGGAAGTTCACATTCGAATCGGCTATCATAGAACGATATAAGCGGCGTGAGATTTCGGTCGAAGACGCGATGGTAGAGATGTACCTAGTCGCTGTCTCTGTCAGAAGAGTGGAGGACATAACCGAAGCTCTATGAGGAGAGTTTATCGGTCCGATCCACTCTTGCAAAGCTGGTGAGAAGTCCGGGTTAGGTTCGTGCAGAGCTATGTTGCATGGGCCGTTGGATTGATAGCGCGTTAAATGAAGCTTTATCTCGCGATGTGTCTGCCGCTCATATATGTCTTGTGATAGCCGATAAGTATGTTTTGAGGTGTTAGAATAGAATGTATCTTTTCGGTAAGTCTTCGACATTTTTGGCGGTGCTTCTGGGATTGCATTTGCCTCTATTCTCGGATGACAGCGGACGCTTAGCCAGTAAAATCACCCTTTTTGGGGCAGGTCTCAACACTCCAATCGAAATAAGCAGTGAGAAGGGATGGATACCCATCGCCGCGATAAACTGGAGTTCAAACGGGATAGAGTGGTATTCAGGCTTACAGGAAACCAGATGGCGACTTCGCACCAGTTATGAACACAGACGGGCCAGCGGTCCATCGACAATGCAGGTCCGACTGAGAGGAACGGCGGTTGGTCCAACCTTCACCCATCCATGGTCGGAGGGAGCGGATCGGAAAGTGGACGCCTATAGCAATTGGTTCGAGTTTTCCAGTCAGAGCATCGGGCTGGGCGGACGCGGCTACATTGAGGCCAGACTGATTGCCCCACCGCGCATACCACTATCTGCGAAAATTTATTCGGTTGTTCTGGAAGCCTGGGAGATGCCGCCAAGCGTGACACCGGAGGTTCGGCTTTCCTACGCGAATCCGTTGCCTAGGAAAAGCCCGGCGGCTCCGGCCGATGCCAACGCGACAAATCCCAGGCTTGGTCCCCTGGCCGCAGAGAGTTTCGCCCTTGTTTTCGTTGAAGCCTGCATCACTGGAGATTTCTCAAAGTATTTCAACTCTCAGGCAAACCCGATTCGTTTGCTGGACAGCGGAAGGGCTCTGGCTAAATACAAGCAAAGCCCGCCGAGAAATATCGAGGGGGTGAGAAGCCTGGAAGACTACAAAAGCATGTACGAATATAAATTGTATGATTCTGATGCAATCAGGCAACTTTTTCCCGAGTGGTTTGATGAGAACAGGCCATGGATTCCGGGTGAAAATTCATATCTATTCATGGGCCACTTAAGCAAGAACGGAAAAAGGCTTCCTCCTGATATAGATTATCTGGTATTCCTGATTGAGGCAGACGAGGATGGCAATTGGATGGTTGTGGGAAGGCCGGAAAATTAGCCCGAACGCCAACCGCGTCCATCCGGCCACTCCAGGCTCATTCTTCCGAAGTTGCCGTCCCTTAGCTCCTTGAATACCATTTGAGCTGTGCGCCGGACATCTATCCTGGCGCCGACGCCAATGCAACCGCGACTCATTCCCACTTGACCAAATAGTCCGTGAGGCGTGTTGCTTAAGCTGCTGAGATTGTAATTTCGCATTAGAATCGCCGGATAAATCCGGGACATGTAATAAAGGAATTCACCGACTACTTCCTCATCGGGCAATGTCGTTTCCTTGATGGCTCCGATAGAGGCCAGTATCAAACCCGCTTTCTCGAGTTTATGCCAAAGGAGTCCGGGGCTGTCATAGATTTCCAGTTCCTTGCTGATTGTTACACGCCGTAGGCCGCGCGTAAGCCCCGGCCTTGCACCCGTGACAGTCTTTCTTCTCCCTGTCAGCGTGTTGATCAGTGTTGATTTTCCTGAATTGGGGATACCAAGCAGCAGTGCGCGAATCGGACTCCGCGATATCAGCCTGAGGCTGCCGAGCAGTTCCTTGCAAGCTGCTACAATGGCGGATATTCCTTTACCAGTGCCGGCGGAAATACGTAGCGGTAAACGCATCCCTCCTCTTCCATACCAATCCGCCCAGAGCTTCGTCGCTACCGGATCAGCCAAGTCATCCTTGTTCAAAAGCGTAAGGGTCGGCTTCGATACAGCAAGCTCCCGCAACAAGGGGTTGGCGCTCGACTTAGGCGCCCTGGCATCAAGAAGCTCAATTACCAAGTCCACTTGCTTCAAACTGCCTTTAATCAGGCGTCGTGCCTTTGCCATATGTCCGGGAAACCACTGAATCGTCGTCATCGTTTCCGGCAATACTCAGTTAGAAATCTTACAGTCCGTACACAGCTTCTCGAAAGCCCCTCTGCTTCGGTCGAATTGAGTCTGACCGACAGACCCAGCTTCCTCAATCCTGTTCAAGGCTTTATAAAAGCCATCCCAAGCCCGCCTCTCTCTATGCCATAGCCCTTCCAGTCCCGCCGCCTCGCCATCCAAATTCGAAACCCATCTGGAAAGCCGTTTTCCCGCAAGTTCCAGTACCTTCATGCGAAATGCTGTACTACCACCGTCCACAGTCAGCAGATTGAGCGCCAGTTTAAGCAAGGCCAGCGTGGTGGGCATCGGAGTAATGAAGCAGCCCGTAAACGGATCGACAATCCTTTTTATTCCCTCTTGACCACCGGGTAGGAATGCCGCATAACTGCTGAATACAAAGAGACGCAGCAAATCACCGACATAGGCGCCGGCCTTTCCCGCCTTGATGGCCTTGCCGGCAAATGCCTCCTTGTCATGGCGCATAATCAAACCTGAGGCGTGGACATAACGCAACGCCCTCCTTCTGCCGTCAGAATCCAAAACCGACAAAATATAGGCCTGATCCTCCGCGCGTCCCACAAAAGTGGGCGTAAACGGGCGATAACGCCGCAGAGCGTCAAAAAGAATTCCCACAGTGCCGCCGGTGGCATGAATCCGCTGAATCGCCTCGCTTACGCCATCCGGAGCGTCCCGGTTCCCATAGCGAGTCATCAATTCTGCTCTGGTGGACACAGCCATCGGCCTCTGTTTGAAAAAAAGCAGATCCTCTCCCTTGGGAAGTTTATCTGGCCACGATATGTCCGGCGTGAAAATCCCACTCGCGATATCCTTCTCATTCACCAAGGCCCCGGCAATCAAGCCAAATTCAATCCTACGTCCATTCCTATCCACACCTTGCGCGCCCCAGAGCCGTGTACAGAAATGCTCGAAAAAACTCCTGCCCGTCTCCGCACACAATTCATCCTGGGGAGCCACCTGATCCAAATCCAATTTGAAAGTTGCCCTGAAATTTCCATTCATCAAAACAGTCCAAAGAGCGGGAAAGGCTTTCAAAAAGGAGTAATGTCGCCCATATTCACCATCTACCCCAAAGCACTCGCGTAGCGACTCCCGAACATCGGTATTCTCCAGCCATGGCGTAATAATATCGACGATCCTACTGGTATCCGACTCGGTAAAGGCATACACATCCAAATCATCCAGCCTTCCCGGTTCAAGTTCGGCCAAGCGCGCCCGAAGCCACCGGTGCGCCCATTTATGCAAGCCTTCATGAGTCACCGAAACCGAAAGAAGCACCGTGAGTCTATCCTCGGGAGACGCATTACCCCGCAGCTTCTCATATCTTAACGCATCGGCAAGTCCACAAAGTCCGTGGATGAATTCATCGCAGGCCATCGGAGTCCCAATGGGGATCGGATGATCGTACCAATAGAGCTGCGACTCAGTCGCCACCTGACTGGCGCCCTCAATTACCTTTGCAGTTCTTCCCAAACCTGAATCAACTCCACCCGCCGGCGGCGTGAGAAGAACATTGGACGTGAAAACAATCTCACGCGCGGGATTTTTGATCGGCCTCTCGGCAAGTTTCTCAATCCTTACCTGACGACTCTGCCTAAGAAGAGAAATCTGCCGATGAGGATCCGTATCCAGATGCAGGGCCTCAGGGAAAAACGCCCTCCAAATAGCATTTGCAAGCTCGGATTTCGTTCCCCCCGCGTCTATGAGTCTCTCGAGTTCTTCAAATGCCGAAAACCTGCTCGAACTCGCGGCAGCGTCATATTCCGCGTAAATGCGCTTCGATGCTCCTCGAAATGGAGGCGTCAATCCATCGTCGCTTCTTCCGTCTGCCAGGGTAGAAAGGAAATCCAGCGCAGCGTTCGATGGCTCATCGGCGGCCGCTTCAGCGTCCTCCCACAGGAAGCTCAGTTTGCGATAAAAAGCCTTGGCGTTTGAAAACATCAAACCTCCTCAAAAACACGCAGCCGCGCTTCGTTTCAAGTATCCATAGACCACGAGGAGTCCTTCCATCGTTCAAGATGCAACAATCATTCAGACATCAGCTGGCACAACGTGTCGCCGGCACATCACCCGGTCAGGCGCGATGCTGAAACACCAGTCCCCGTCACCATAGTGAAAATGCAATTCATCGTTCCTCCTCATCCTACCCCTGATCTCTTTCGCAAATCAAAGCAGACCAGGGCGCGCTGACCGGATGGAACTCCTGACCCTTCCACGATGTGAGAGCCCCGCGCTGTCCCAGGAGCAACAGTTTCCAATCGACACCAGAGCTACATACCGTCAATTAATTTCAGCAACGAAGATCCAAATTTCGAGCTTGCCTCCGAGCTATAACGCATCGGCGATTTACGAGCGATTCCCCCCCGCCTAATCGCCAGCATCAATCGAGCCTCTTCCGCCCGAGCCCGCAGTTCCCGAAGCTTCCAAACCTTCCCCGAGTCGTTCATCACGACTACGCCATTTTCAATCAAACCGATACCTAGTGTGAAATCTCTTGTAATCGTGATATCCCCCGGGCGGGCTCTAGATAGAATGAAATCGTCGGCCGTGGTTTTCCCGCTGCTAACGATGCTCATGGAAACCCCGCCGCCCTGGGCGGCTGGTATCAGCCTATCGGCCACAACATGAACATCAAGTCCCTTTTGCCGTGCGCAGCTTAGAAGAGTATTCATTGCTCCACGAGCGCATGAATCCCCATCAACCCAAATCGTCACTTCCAATCCCGGCAATGGCGCATCTTCCCTTTCCCCTAATCGAAATATCTCCGGCCGCCCAGGGCACAAAGGCGCTTGAGCCCCTGTTCAACGTCAACTCATTGGAATCATCTTCAAGCACAATTCTTCCTTCCATTGCAAGAACAATAATCGGTCCCTCGCCAGACGCAATCCGAACCTCGTCTCCGGGACAATTCCGAGTATCGCCTGAATCCCCGGCATTAATCAAACCCACATTCGCCAAACCCAATGAAAAATCCGCCACCTGCACCGGATAGTGACAGATTCCATGTGAATTCGATTTCCCCATTTCAAGCACCCGAGGCGTTGAGCTGGAGAAATCAAGTATCTTCATCAGCTCCCCGACATCGACATGCTTACCGGTCAAACCTCCGCGCAGCACATTGTCCGAATTCGCCATAAGCTCCAAGCCAAAGCCCTCAAGATATGCATGCAGCGTCCGAACCGGCTGAAACAAGGCCTCGCCGGGTTGAATCTCGAGAAGGTTCAGAAATAGCGGCGCCAACACGCCGATATCACCAGGGAATTCCTCGCTCAACCTGGAAATCCAATATCGTCGCAAGGAATCCCAGCAGCAATCAGAACTTCTTAGCGCGGCGGCAATCGAGGCAAGCAATAAAGCTTTGGTATTATCATCGGCGGCAAGCAGACTTCCAAGAAACAATCTGAGCGTCTCATCCTCATCCATGCCTTCGCCCGGAATCAAATCGCCGGTTTCCAGAATCGAAAAAGCCTCCCGTATCTCAGCAAACTTCCGGAAACCAATCATTGCGCTAAAGGGTGTGATGGCCATGATAATCTCAGGCTTATGATTATCATCGCGGTAGCTGCGATTCGCCGCCCCAACGGGAATCCCCTTTCTGTTCTCCCGCAAGAAACCAGCCTCCGCCCCTTCCTTTGATGGATGCGCCTGAATTGAGAGCGATTTCCGCGCCGAGAGCAGCTTGAACAGGAAGGGAAGAGAGCCATAGCGACTCACCGTATCGGGCCCCAGAATCAATTCCGGATTGAGCGCAATAGATTCGTTCAGCTCCAATTCGCCGCCATCCTCCATCATCAACTTGGAAGAGGCAAGTGGATGCGCGCCCATCCACATTTCGGCAAAGGGTCTGGCATCCGGATTCGCTATCCCCAAAAAATCCGGTATGCGGAAATCATCACCCCAGGGATAATTACGAATCGGATTCACCATTAAAAAGAAGGATTTCATTGCGCACATCATACCGGTAATCATTGGGGGACGCCACGATACTGTGACATATTTCTCAAGATAGCAGTCTGAAATAAATCTGTGCAAGGCGGTAGCCATACTGTTTTTTCGCGCCTGCGGACCGCCGCGAGACGGCATCAGGCAGAACAACTATGGATTGGATAGACCTCCCGAGCTCCGAAGGAAGAAAACCAACCCCGTCTGAAAAGGGGGTTCAGCTTCTCATCGGCGTAGATTGAGATTTGCAACGTTGTTTCAAGTATCTACACTGCCGCGCTGAAACAATGTGCAACTGCCATGCTGAGGTTCCACCGGCCGCCCACGAACTCCCGGAAAATTCATTCGTACATCCGAAGCAAAGCTGTTTTAGGCAGCGCTATTTAATCGAACCCTGAACCATTCCCTTGATAATGCTCCGTTGAGCGAGCAAAAAGAAAATAACCACGGGAACCATGGACATCAGTATTGCGGTGAGCATGAGATCCCACTGCTTAACATAGGCTCCAGCAAAATTGGATACGGCAAGCGGAATCGTCATTACACGGCCGCTTTTGCCCAGAATTAGCAGAGGTAGAAGATAGTCGTTCCAAATCCATATACTGTTAAGAACTAATACAGTGGCGTGAATAGGCTTAAGAATTGGATGAATAATGGTATAAAATGTGCGGATACGACCACATCCATCAATGCTTGCCGCCTCTTCGAGCTCGTAAGGGATGCTCTTGATGAAGCCATGATACATGAAGATGGAAAGAGAGCTGCCAAAGCCAAGATAAGCTAAAATCATACCTCCGTAAGTCCGCAGCAGTCTGATCCCGGTCAGGCTTGTCACCGTGCGGAACCAAGAGAGCAATGGAAACATAACTATTTGAAATGGAATAACCATTGTCGCCACAAAAAGGGCGAAGATCAAGGCAGAGAGCCGCGTCTTGGTACGCACGAGAACCCATGCAGCCTGAGAGGATAAAAACATGATGAACAAGAGGGATAAAACTGTAATCAATACCGACGAGAAAAACGACCGCGAATACAGAACATTTGGATTGGTCCAAATATTCGCGATATTCCTGCCGAGTTGACTCCAGTTCTCGGGTAGACGCAGAGGATACTGTGTGACACTGAAAGCGTCTTTGGCGGAATTGATAAGAACAAGCAGGAGAGGGAGCATGAACAGGATGAAGAGTAGAACTGTCATGACTTCCAGAACTATTACGTTTTTTTTTCTTTGTTTCATAATTCCACTTCGCGTTTCTTACCTGCCCGAACCTGCAGCACCGAAATCAATACGAGCACTAGAAAAAACAGGAAGGCCCTTGCCTGGCCCTGGGCAAGATTGTTGGCCAGAAAAGCCGTATTATATATGTCTAACGCCAGAAGCTCGGTTCCATTCATCGGCATGCCCATGAAAATCGTCGATGGTCCGCCGGCAGTTAGCGAAACATTGACATCGAATTGCTTAAAAGAATTAACCAGGGTAAGGAATACGGTAATGGTAAAGGCTTGGGCGACCATCGGAATAGTGATATGATGGAGGCGCTGAAGGGCGCTGGCGCCATCAATCCGCGCCGCTTCCAACAGTTCCACGGGCACACTTTCCAAAGCCGCCACGTAGATCATCATGATGTAGCCCGCATACTGCCATGTACCGACTATAACCAAGGCCAACACAGAGGCGTTCCGATTGGCGAGGATGAAATGCTCAGGGTCGGCCAGAAGCGGTAGTCCCAGAAGCTCGCCCAAGTTTGGTATCGCGTTATTGAATATGAACTGCCATATGTAACCGAGTATCAATCCACCAATAAGATTGGGCAGGAAGAAGCCGACACGATATACGTTGCGCCCCTTGATTGCTGAAGTAACAAGCAGGGCAAGGCTGAAGGCAACAGCGTTTATCACGAGGATATTCAAGACGGTATAGACGCAGGTGAGTAGAAAGGAATAGATGAAGGAGGGATCGCTTAAGCTTTCGACGAAATTCGTAAGTCCGATAAATTCCAATGTCGCCCCCAATCGGGCGGACGAGCTCCAATTAGTCAGTGAATAAAAAATCCCCAGGAAAAAGGGAATGATAATCACCATGAAAAAGGCGAAAAGGATCGGAGTAAGAAAGAGCCAGAATACGAATCGATCCGTTTTTTTCAGCAAGGTTCACTCCCTCCTTTTTCGAGCTTAGCCAGGGGGGATGGTATTTATTACCTCCGCCTGGCTAGCTCATGCAATATGCAAAGAATGAATTATCGGTTTTTGAAGGCTTCAGTCATCAACTGGATGAATTCAGCCTTGTCGATTTGTTCATTGGCAAATTGATTATAAATTGGAGCCAATGTCCTATCCCGAAATTCTCCGCTGAAAAGATACTGATTCCAGGAATATACCTTGCCCTGGGACATCCAATCCTGAACCGAAACTGAAAGTTGTCCCTCGGGTTTAAGGGTTATGTTACTGAAGGCTGGTATCATTCTCGCCTCTTCGACCATGTAATTCGCGCCGGCGGAGCTCAAAGCCAGATCGACAAGGAACTTCTTCGCAAGTTCGACGTTTACAGATTTAGCATTTACAAGGTAAAAGGATGGGGCGGACACGAAGATGCCATCGGTAGCGGCTTCCATGGAGCCATGGGGCGCGAAGGCCATTTCAAAGTCCACGTTTGCGGCAGCCATGTTAGGATCGGTCCAATTCCCTTGATGAAGGAAGGCGGCCTTACCAGTGGCGAAGGCACCAACCTGGGCATCGTAGTTCCCCGTGGTAAGAATGCCCTTATCGGCGTATTTGAAGAGAAGCTCCACCCAGTCCGCATATTCGGATAAGCGCTTGGAATCCACCTGACCAGCCAGCAGCTCTTCAACAAACGAGATATCTCCGTAGGGCAGGCCGTTGGAGAGCAGGGAGTTGAAATTGTGGTGAGCCGTAACCCAGAACATTTCGGGACCAGCGGCCATAGATGCAACCGAATCCAAGCCAAGCTCTTCCTTCATGGAATCTATCTTGGCGAAGGCATCGCGGTAGCCGGAAAGATTTGTCAAGCTTTTCGGATCCACCCCCGCCCTGGCGAGTACGTCGGCATTGTAAGCCATTCCCCAGCCTTCGATTGACACAGGAAATCCGAAGGTTTTCCCCTTGTAGACAAAGGCCACCTTTGTTTTTTCTACCCAGGGTTCATCGCTAAGATCCAGAACTAGAGATTCCCACTCCAGAAAATCCTCCTTACCGTTGACGGCAAATATGTCGGGCATTTCCCTCGCGGCGTAATCGGCCTTGAGCATCTGCCCGAGGTCGCAATTTCCACCTCCGCAGGACTTGATAACGACTTCCACGCCGTTCTCTTTGGCCCAGGCGGCGGCATAGGCTTTGAGCTGACCATCGATTTCAGGCTTTCCCTGAGCGAGGACAAGCTCCCCCTCCTTGCCAAATCGCTCACCATTGGCGAACAGTGCCGCCGCCGCGAGCAAGAAGATCATGACAAAAAAGATTCTTTTCATAAAATCCTCCAAAAAGTTCTAAAAGATCCCCATACGGGGAATAGACGAAAATTGATGGATAGACATCAGTCGCCTCTTTTTTTGAATCCTAGCAGATTCATCATGCTGTGTAAAGCGTCAATTGTTTGAAAACTTAAAATTTTCTGATCTGCAGAGTATCAGAGTTTCCATGGACGGCCGAAAGCACCTGTCGCAAGCTTTTTAAGAAATCAGTCCAGCATACCGCGCCTCCCTTGGCGAGGGAGGTTCACGATGCTCTATGAGAGGTTCTAAACGCGCCCGCCAAGCTTCTCCGAACCAAGCTTAGTGGCTTGATATTCACGAGGCCTAGTCGTATAAGTAGAAAATATTCGTCTCCCAGTCCTTCGGATCGGGCTTTTCCATGGAGCTAACGGTATATTCCTCAATGGTGAGCCTGGTGTTAAGTTTTCGTTCTATCATGTACTTCATCACTTGATCGTGCGCTTCCTTAAGAGTTTCATAGGCCCCTCGAAAGATTGTTGTCGCGGCCTTTGACTCTCCTACACGGTAGACGCTGAGTTCCGGGTCCTTAGGTTCTGGATTTCCTTCAACCGGAAAGCCGATGCCCAGTTCGGTAGTTCCCTTTTCCATGTCCCAGGAGAAATAAATAGCGGAGCCTTGTCCCACTATCTTGACATCGTGTTCCTTGATATATCCATAAGTCTTCCCATACGCTTTCTCCCAGAGATCTTTGTCCGCGATGTTCTTCATTTCGACTTCTCTGCGCACGATGAGGTAGTCCCTTTGCGGGAATGTCGTTTCTCTGATTTCGTAGCTCATGATTAGTCTCCTCTTCACTGTCTTCTGAGAGGCAATCTTATCAGATAAGCGGCATTGTGTCAACCCCGCCGGCTTAGCCGCGGCAAGAGAGTAGCTCGGGTAAGTCGCTAACTTGAAAGGAGAGCAAACTCTAGAGAGGGAGCGGCGCGCATGGCCCGCTGCTGTTTCAGGAAGGTACATTGTGACACTGCCGTTACACGTCGAGTCAAACGGGTGCGGGGGTATGCCAAGCATCATTCTGCCATCCGCGCTAACAAAACGTGTCAACTCAATGTCGTAGATATCCGCAAGCCGCGAGGATTGCAGAACCAGTTCAGGTGGACCGCTATCTAGTATTTTGCCACTGTCCAAGAGCCAAACCTCGTCAGCATGAAGTATGGCGTCGTTGATATCGTGAATAGCCGCGATAATGCATCTGCCCCCCCTCGCTTCTTCTCTAAGCCGGCTGAGAATCCTCACTCTGCTGGGAAGATCAAGATGATTGGAAGGTTCATCGCATAGCAGAATCTTCGGCTGCTGCGCAAGGGCTCTTGCCAAGCGAGCGCGTTGGAATTCGCCGCCGCTGAGATTGCTTATGGATCTCGTTCGAAGTTTGCCGAGCTCCCAGGCGGCTATCTCGGAATCCACGATTTTCCTATCCTCCATAGTCATCCTTTTGAAAAAACCAAGATGCGGGAATCTGCCCAAAGCGATGTATTCGACCAACGAGAAACCGAAGGGATTTTCCAATTCTTGTGAGAGAAAGGCCACCAGCCTTCCCCTCTCCCTGGGTTTCCACATGTTGTAATTCTTACCGAAGAGGTCAATCCTACCACTGCTGGGCCTCAAAATTCCCGATAAGAGCTTCAGCAGGGAACTTTTACCCACCCCGTTGGGACCCAGCAGCGCTATGAATTTCCCAGCTCGGATATCCAGCGAAATAGGCCCGAGTTCGAATTGTCCAAATCGCGGTTTCCAGGTTAGATCTTTCAAATGGAGGGGTAATCTAGGCATCCAAACGTCCTTCACCCCGTCTGCCCCTCACCAGAAACAGAAGAAAGGGGGCGCCCAGCAGCGCGGTTATAATACCGAGGGGTATTTCGCCCGGAGGATTCACCATTCTCGCCGCGAAATCGGCTAGAACCAGCAGTATAGCGCCCCCAATCCAGGAATTGATAATCAGTTTCCGGTGAGATGGTCCTCCCAGGAACCTGGCAATATGCGGAACCATCAAACCCACAAACCCGATGCTCCCGGAAACAGCAACGGCCGCGGAAGTTCCAAGCGAAGTGAAAGCCAGGACAAGGGCGGCCGAGTTTTGAGGTTTCATCCCCATTCCGTGGGCGCTCTCATAGCCGGTGGACAGCACGTCTATCATTCTGCCCATGCCCGCAAGCACAATAGCCGATGGAATCGTTGTCACTGAGAGCCAGAGAACCTTCCCCCATCCAGCGGTCGATAGGCTCCCCAGGGTCCAGAAAACAATTCTTTCCACCTGGTCGTGGTTGAGAGCCATCAGCAGCCAGATTATCGCCTGGCAAACCAGGCCAATGGCTATGCCCGAAAGCAGCAGAGTCGATGGAAGGCGGAAGGCTTCCCTACCCGCCGCGAGGAAAACCATCACGGTTACAAGCATTGCCCCGCAAAATGCAAAAACTCCCAGGATGCCAAGGCCGAATCCACCTGAAAAAGGCGATAACAAAACCGCGATAGCCGCGCCAAGGGACGCGCCGGAGCTGATACCCAGGAGATATGGTTCCGAAAGAGGATTGCGAAACAAACCCTGACAGGAAACGCCTCCAGTGGCTAGTATGCCGCCTACCAGGGCCGCACAGAGAACCCGTGGAAGCCTTATCTTCCAAATTATCAACTCCAGGCTCCCCCCTCCATCGCCGCGCAGCAGGATTTCCATCACCTTCCCAAACGGAATTTGAATCGAGCCATAGCTCAGAGCGCCGAAGAGGGCCAGCACCAGAGCCGGTATGCCAAAAAATATGAACCTATTACCCTTCAACGAAATGCGCCAATCGTATCGACAAGGTTGGCGAAGGCCTCCGCAATTCTTGGGCCTTGCCGGGATATGGAACTATCATTCACCACAAGAACATTGCCATCGCGCACCGCACGCAAATCTGAATAGACCGGTGTGACGGAGAAAGACTCCTCGGCCCAAGGTGGGATGAGTATTATATCCGGATCTCGCTCAACCAGGGATTCGAGATTGAAAGACCAGCCCTTGACATCGGCGGCGATGTTCTCTCCGCCAGCCATCACAATCATCTCGCCAATAAATGTATCGCCCCCGGCGGTCCAGTCCCCCCCCTCCCCAAATCCCACAACATAATACACTCCAGGGTGCACAGCGAACCGCTTAACTCTCTTCATGGCGCCGGCAACAGTGTCCCGCATGGAGGAAATCAGCTTCTCCCCCGCCTCTACATCGCCAAGCAGAATCGCAAGCGGACGGATCACCCCATCATAGACGCCCTCAAAGCTTTCCTGCCCCTTCAACACAGCTACCTTAAGCCCTAGATTCGTCAATTTTTCAAAAGCCTCGCGAGTGAAATGGGTGGAGGCAATCACAATATCGGGGGACAGGGCGACTATGAACTCAACGTTCGGCTCAGTCATATTTCCCACAACCGCTATCTCGGCGACTTCAAGTGGATAATCGCAGTAAGCGCTCCTGCCAACCAGCAGATGTCCATAGCCAAGGGCAAACACCGTCTCCGTGATACCCGGCGAAAGAGATACTATGGATTTGGCAGGTCTGTCCAGCACAAGTGACGCACCATAATAATCGACGATGGAAACCCTGTCCCCCGCCTCAGTGACATCGGCGAATACAAGCTGGGCAAGCAGCGAAACAAAAACCGCAGCTCCAAGCACCTTGCGTGCCTCGAAGAAATCACTCATGAATCGTCCCCTCTCCGCATCAAGGACTGCACAAACAGAACGTCTCCCGCTTGGAAGTCATTGAAGGAAGTTTGATCTACATTTCACCCAGGGTCCACCCTGGAATCGGAATATCCCCAAGCCGAACTTCTCAGTAGCTTCACAAGAGTGGATCGGGCCGATGATTTCCACTCAATGACTTGCTCCCAACTGGATGGGACTTCGACACACAGCGAAAACACCAGGCATATCGTAGGCGATTCCATCGTTTCTCGTGCCTCGGCTGCGCGGAAGCCACCGACTTGTTGAGTGCCGGGAACTCCATGTTTTGGATTGCATCAGCAGTCGGTGCCGGATATCCCAGTATGGAAAACTCTCTGGGCGGACGAGCGAGTACCCTCCGCTTGTGAGAATGCCATAACAGCGGCGACTCTCATCACTTTCAACTTCGAGGCCTTAAGACATGGACCTCCGGTGGAGGCTCTCTCCCGCGGAGGAAATTCCTTGAGCGGTGGATGCTAAGATACAAGCGAAAGCGGAAAACAACAATCGCAGCTGATTCGAGCTCATCCAACTGGTGGGAGTTCGAGTCGCGAGAAGTTCAGGCCACCGCTCCTTAAGATCCGGCTCTCCATATCACCCCCCGGGCACAATGGTACTACTCATGGAGGACGCGACCGCATCCGGGCATCTTGGTGACGATGAGACGGGGATTCGATCCCCCGCTCATATGCCCGGCCTTGGCGATGACTGCTTGGATTCATACACCAGCTCTTCTCATGTCCCATATGTGAAACGATGAGAGACTCTCAAGATGCTCCATTGGACTTCCGATGGAG
>Ga0056110_100027_pt1 | contig 57663 bp, 34 predicted proteins | sample WorMetloBBELIZE1_FD_83873 | JGI IMG/M metagenome (GOLD analysis project Ga0056110, IMG submission 83873) | Marine gutless worms symbiont microbial communities from Max Planck institute for Marine Microbiology, Germany - Olavius longissimus B... ... | reverse complement strand
GCCCTGTCTCATCAAGGCTTGCTGCCTCTCAAGCGATTCCTCTACCCGAACAATCCTTTCGCGAATTTCCATCTCCCGTTCGCTGACGCCGCGAGCACCGGCAAACTGGCTAATCCACTCCTGGATATGCTCTCCAATGTAGTGCTCTATCGCGCTGGTCATTTCCTTGTTCAATGTCATAAGTGCCTCGCCGCCCAGGACTTCTACTATCATTATTATACAGCGGATTAGCATACCATGAAACACTGAATGTTTGTGTGTCACGGAAAATCCCAAGCTTGGCCGAATTGCTCGTAAACTGCTAACTTATCCTCACTCACAGAAAATCATCTGAATCAATTCACGCCGTTCAACACCGAGCATCTCAAGTTCCCTGAATCAAATTTCTCAAATTCTCACTATATGGCGCCGTCAAGATACCTTGTTCAGTGATGATACCGGTGACATATTCGGCAGGCGTAACATCAAATGCCGGATTCCAAACATTGACGTCTTCAGGACCAGTCCGTCGGATTCCAAAACTCCTCACTTCTTCGGGATTGCGTTCTTCAATAGGTATCGTATCGCCCGTCTCCGTGCTGAGATCGACCGTTGATGAAGGGCACGCGACATAAAACGGAATACCGAAGTGCTTGGCGAGTATAGCCAGACCGTACGTGCCTATTTTGTTAGCCACATCCCCATTCGCCGCCACCCGATCCGTGCCAACGATGATTAGATCCACCCTGCCCGAAGCCATCAAACTTGCGGCCATATTGTCACAGATCAAAGTCACATCAATTCCGGTCCGAAGGAGTTCCCAACTGGTTAGCCGGGCGCCTTGCAGGAGGGGGCGAGTTTCATCGACATAAACCTTGAATGAAACACCCTGTCGGTGAGCGAGGTACATGGGCGCCGTAGCGGTACCGAACGCCGAGGTGGCCAATCCACCGGCGTTGCAATGGGTTTGAATACCCATGCCATCCTCTATCAACGGACTTCCGGCTTCCCCGATTGCCCTGCAAAGTTCCCGGTCCTGTCGATGAATGGCCTCGGCTTCTTCTTTCAGCCTCCCAATTACCTGCACTGTATTCAAACCCGATAGAACCGATGATTCGGCGACTGAGATCATTCGTTTCAGGCCCCAGGACAGGTTGACAGCCGTGGGGCGAGAGCTATCCAGATAGACTGCCATTTCTCGCAGTTTCACCATAAACTCTTCAATGGGAAGGTTCGCATGACCGCGGGCGCCGACATATAAACCATAGGCTCCGGCGACACCGATTATCGGGGCGCCGCGGACTTTGAGCTGCTTAATGGAAACCCATACCTGTTCAATGGTAGTTTGCTCTTCCAATACCACATCCACGGGAAGCAGGGTTTGATCGAGGAAATAGAGACGGTCGTTCTCCCAGTAAACGGGCAGAACTTCCGCATTTTCATCGATAAGGTGTGAGTTGCTCATCCGATGCCTCGGTTCTCCTGTTCCTTGTGAATTCCAAATAGACGGCGCTGGCATTCAAGGGCTTCACTGCGCACTTTTTCATATCCTGGAACAACGCCGTCTTCCATCAGAACGCGTCCCGCGGATATCAGTGTTTTGACATTGCCGGAGTTCGCTGAATAAACCAGTGCAGAACTGAGATTCCAGAGTGGCGTCATCTGAGGATCGCTGATGTCAAGTAACATGATGTCGGCTTCCTTTCCGATTTCAATCGTTCCACCACCGGTGGCAAAGTATTCCGCTCCCGCGGTGCCGGCGATATTCAGGATTTCCTCGGCCGGCATTGAAGCCGCATCTTCCGTATAGACCTTCTGCATCAGTGTCGCGATTTTCATTTCCTCCAGCATATCCAGATTATTATTGGAACCCGCGCCATCGGTGCCGAGAAGTATCCGGACGTTCCTGTCCTTCAGCTTCCGATAAGGGAAGACGCCGGTTCCGAATTTCATATTCGACACCGGATTATGAATAACGGTAACCCCGAACCCGGCAAGAATGTCGATGTCATTATCGCTCAGATGAACTGCGTGAGCGGCCAGCACCCGGTTGCTCAATAATCCAAGATCCCTGAGATACTCAACGGGAGTTCGACCCTCATGATTTCCGAGGCAGTCTTCAACCTCCTTCTGTGTTTCCGACAAGTGAATGTGAACTTTCAATCCAGCTTCTCTCGTGAAATCCCTTACCCACTCGATAGACTCCCGACTGTCGGAGTAGACAGAATGAAGCGCAACTCCCAAACCGACACCCCTCGGTGGCGAAACTTCGGCAAAGAACTTCGTACAATCATCCCACATGGATTTGCCGACTTCCGAATCCATCCCATCGATAATGGGATAGTGGATCATGCCCTTCAACGGAACGTCTTCCAATGCTTTAAGAGCGATACGCGGTTGCATGTACATTTCGTTGAAGAACCCCGTGCCGCCGCAAATCATCTCAACCATGGCCAGACGGTTTCCCCAATAGAAATCGTCTTCAGTGAACTCTCTCTCCAGGGGCCACATGCGGGTGATAAGCCATTCGTCCAGGGGAAGTTCGTCTCCGGCGCCGCGAAGGAGAACCATGGGGGAATGTGTGTGGGCATTTACCAACGATGGAAGCGCCGCGGTTCCCCCTCCGCTAAGAACACGGACATCAGGGGGGGCTTCGGCCAGATTTTGTCCAATGTCGCGAATCTTTGTTCCTTCGATCAGTATGTCCTGAACCTTGTTATCCAACAGCGTATTACGAATGACAGTCTTCATGAGCCTGTAACTTCTCTCGAGCAATCTCGTTCGGAAGGAGGCGCAGGAACTCCTTGATCAAGCCCTTGAAATCGGCACTCACAGCGACTCCGCTTTCGATCACCTCTTCGGCTGTGATGGGTTGATCGAGGATTCCAGCCGCCATATTGGATATACAGGAAATTCCAGCCGTCTGTATCCCGCAATATGTGGCGGTAATGGCCTCGGGAACCGTGGACATTCCCACCGCGTCGCCGCCGATTATCGAAGCCATTCGAATTTCCGCCGGCGTTTCAAATGATGGTCCGGTGAACCAGATGTACACCCCCTCTTGGAGTGAGATACCTCGATTCGTCGCCGCATTTCTAATGATTTGATTCAGCTCCCCAGACCAGCAATAACTCATATCGGGGAACCGCGGCCCGAACTCCTCATCGTTCTTCCCTATCAGGGGATTCTGTCCCGTGAAGTTGATATGGTCGGTAATCAGCATCAAGTTTCCGACGGAAAACGAGCGATTGACACCCCCCGCCGCATTGGTTAGAAGCAATCGCGAACAACCCAGTACTTTGAGAAAGCGGATCGGATGAACGATTTGTGCCATTTCGTAACCCTCGAAGTAGTGAAAACGGCCCTTGAAAACCATTATTCGATGACCCTCCAAATCGCCGATCAACATTTGAGATGCATGACCAGGAGCCGTGCAAACAGGAAATCCGGGCAGATCTCCGTAGGAAATGGAAATGGTGTTCTCCAGTTCCTCAGCCAATGAACTCAAGCCCGATCCAAGAATCAGCGCAATGTCCGGAGAACCGCCTCCGCGGGCTTTGATGATATCACCGGCCTCCATTAATTCTTTGTTCATGAGTCCCCCTTTTCGGGCGGCAATCGCCGCCCGTGTCGCCCTACATGCCGGCGTCAGCCCGGTTCTGCGGGACTTCCACAGCACCGGAAAGAATGTCGTTCTTGGTCTGCTCCACGGCATCAATCACCTCAGAGGGAACAATGGAATCGAAGTCATGAAATGGCGCGAGCTCGACGGCTTCCTCGGCCAGTCCGAAAACGACGTTGTCACCACCCTTGAAACTACCTTTGACATAATCGAGTGTAGTAAGGTACGCAGCCTGTGTAGTCCCCTTCATCGCCGAGGTGAGAGTGTTCTCCGGCGCGAAGCGATTCTGATCGACATCCGCGCCCATAACCAGGATGTTTTCCTCCCGCGCGGCCGTGAAGATTCCCATGCCGGTTAACCCAGCGAAGTGAATGACAATGTCGGCCCCTTGCTCGGCCAGGGCGATAGTTGCCTCCTTCCCCTTGGCTTGGTCGGTAAAAGTCCCCGTGACCACCGAAAGCACTTCAACGTCGGGATTCACCGACTTGGCACCTTCCGCGAAACCAACGAAATACCGTTCCACCGGTGGTATGTCCATACCCAAAACAGCTCCAATGACATTCTCGTCATTGAGCTTGTCGGAGTGGTCGGCATACTGCCGGGTCATCAAGCCCGCAACGACACCCGCAAGATAACCGGACTCATGCTCTTTCCAGTTGATGCCAAGTACATTGGGGGGAACAACGGCCGGATCGTAGAACAGATCGATACCGGCAAACATCGTGTCCGGATAATTCAGAGCAACCTCAAGAAGAGCGTCATAGAACAAAAATCCCACCGCGAAAATCAACTCGGCACCGTCTTCGGCGAGGCCGGAGAGATTCGGGATATAGTCGGTCATTGAGGCCGGTTCAATCAAACGGATTTCGATCAGACCCTCATCTTCGGCTCTCTTCAGCCCGGCGTAGACACCGTCGTTGAAAGAACCGTCACCCAGGCCATTCGCGTCGGTAGCCATTCCGACGATAATCCTCTCCTGAACCGCTCCTCCCGCGGCCTTACCTCCCGTCGCTCCCAAGCTAATCGCGAGAGCTGTCAGTAAAAAAATCACAATCGATTTTTTCATTTCCTCATCTCCTTTTCCCTTAACTTATCTAATCCGACAACGTCGGATATGAATTACAAAATCTTGATTTCATGCTTCGAGCCGTTCTATCTGAAAATCCTTACCAAGTGCCCGGGGTGCTCGGGATTTGCGCACCAGCCCGGCCACCGCCAACAGAGCGGCGACATAAGGAAAAACCAGAAATATCTCCGTGGGAACCCGGAATAGATTCAGCACCTGAATTCTCAGGGCCAGAGCATCCACCAGACCGAAGAAAAATGAAGCGATCAGGCTTCCGATTACGGTCCAAGCACCTGCGATGTTCGCCCCCAGGGCGATGAACCCTCTTCCCCCAGTCATACCTTCGGAGAAATTGTTTCCATTTTCAATGGATAGATAGGCTCCACCCAGGCCGCATAATATTCCACTCAGCGTAACCGCGATATACCGGATTTTCTTAACGGAAACTCCCAAGGTTTCCAGAGCAATGGGATGTTCCCCGGCCGCCTTGATATGCAGTCCAAGCCTGGTATTCCTGTTAATCCAGACGAAGAGAATCACGACGACGTACATCATGTAGACAATGGGAGTCCGATCGAACAACACCGGGCCCAAAATCGGGATACGGCTCAGCAAAGGGATGGCAAAGCGATACTCGGCGAGTGAATGAGGAACAATCTCTGATGTTCCCGGATGGCCGTAGAATAGCTCAAGCAGGTAGCGAGTGATGCCGAAGCCCAAAATATTGATAACGGCACCGGATACGACATGGTTCAGGTGGAGGGAGATTGTGGCCCATGCATGAAACAATGCGAGGAATCCGCCACCTAACACACCCATTAAAACACCGATCCATGGATTTGCGAATTTCCATGCCGCCCATGCCGCAAAAAACGCCCCCATCAACATCATCCCTTCCATGGCGATATTGACGATTCCGGATCTTTCACAAATAGTCGCACCGATGGAAGCCAGAATTATCGGCGTGGCGAGGCGAACGGATGCGATCAGGAACTCGGTATTGAAAAGCTCAATGAAAATGTTCACCTCTTCCTCCGGAAATATTTAAACAGGTATTGAGCCAGTATCAGAAAGAGAATCAACCCCTTGACGATTTCAACAATGGATGTCGGTGTTTGGATGGTTCGAGCCATATATTGTCCACCGGCATCAAGGGCTCCCCAGAACAGCGCGCAGAACACGACGGCGATCGACGAGGTACTGGCCAGAAGGGCAACAGCGATTCCATTCCAGCCGTATCCGGCATTGAGGTTTTCGAACATCTTATGATCCAGGCCCAAGACTTGTGTGACACCGGCAAATGCCGCCAGCGCGCCGGCGATAAGCATTGTAACCAGGATGACACGTCCGACCGCGATGCCTTGAGTTCGCGCGGCAAAACTGTTTAGTCCGACGGCCCTGATTTCGAAGCCCAGGCGTGTTCTGTGAAGAATATGGTGGATTATCAGGGCTGTAAGCACGGCGATGAGAATCCCAATATGAAGGCGGTAGTTGGCCTGGGGAAGAAAGGATTTAAAGGTTGTCAGCCACGCCGATTCAGAGATTGGATCGGTGATATAGGCATGGGCCGATACGGTGGGATCTCCGCCGTTGAAGCGGATAAACAAGGGAGATATCGTTCGCGCGATATAGGCGAACATCATCGTGGTAACCACTTCGTGAGCCCCTGTCCTGACTTTCAGAATTGCCGGAATGGCGTTATAAGCCGCTCCGGACGCTCCCGCCAGAATGAATATCAGCGGGATGACAACAAGGGATGGCAGATCAAGTCGAATTCCCAGCCAAGTGGCCGCCATTGTCCCGATGTAGTACTGGCCCTCCGCGCCTATATTGAACAAACCGCCTTTGAAGGCAACGCTAATGGAGAGGGCCGTGAAAATGAGCGGTACGGAATTAAGAATCGATATATGCCAATTCTTTATCAGCCCACCGTATATCATAGCCCCAAGGGACGCCAGGGGTCGATAACCGGTAATCAACAGAAAGAATCCGCCGATGGCAAAGGCCAGGACAATCCCCAGAAAAGGGAATCGGATGGACTTGAATCCGTTTCTCAGTTTCCTTACAAGGTGTTCCTTCCCATGCTCAAGGACTTCTCCGATCGACCAGAGAACACAAGCCGCTCCCAAAAAAACAAGCCCGATGTGCCGGCTTCCGAGAAAAAGCACCGTTCCCGCGACAGCGAGGAGAATCGTGCAAATCCTAATCGCAAGAAATGTTTTTGTTTTTTCAGGCATTGGAGGAAATCCTCTGTGTTCCGCCGGCCATATAAAACCCGATATCATTCACAGTGCTTTCCTCACGGTTGAATTCCTTGAGAATACGCCCCTTGAAAATAACAAGGATTCGATCGGACAGGCTTAGAATCTCTTCCAGCTCCATGGAAATCAGAAGAATCCCCACGTCCCTATCCCGCATGGCAATGAGCTGATTGTGAATGTACTCAATCGCACCTACATCAAGCCCTCTGGTAGGTTGAGATACCAAAAGGAAATCCGGTCCGCGATCGAACTCCCGCGCCAAAATCACCTTCTGCTGATTGCCGCCGCTAAGGTGACTTGCCCGCACATCGGGGCCACTGGCGACGATATTGAATCGATCGATGAGTCTTGTGGCCCGGCTTCGTACCGCCGGTCGGTTGATATGGCCATATCTGATCATGGACCGCTCATTTTGATTGCCCAGCAGTACGTTCTCTCCAATGGAAAACGGCAAGACCAGGCCGTCTCTCTGTCGGTCGGCCGGAACATATCCGACACCATTCTCGATACGATCTTCAATGCTCCAACGGTTAATGGGTTGGCCTCTCAAGCAGATTGTGCCGTCCTGAATCCGGCGAGTGCCGATGATCGCCTCGGAGAGCTCCTCCTGTCCATTCCCATCCACGCCGGCGACTCCGACAATCTCACCGGGCCGAACATGGAGGGACAATCCGTCGACAGCGGGAGTCCCTCGGTTGTTTGTCACTTTCAAGTCATCGACTCGGAAGCAGTCCTCGTCCAGTGTTTCATGATCGGTTCGATCTATCTGAAGTACCACGTCCCTACCTACCATACGATTGGCCAATTCGACGGTGCTGACATCCCGAGTGATAAATTCACCGGTAACCCGGCCCTTTCTCAAAATATAGACTCGCTCCGAAATGGCTCGGATTTCCTCCAACTTGTGAGTGATGATAATCACCGAAGCGTCCTGTTCTTTTAGGTTCTTGACTATCAGGAAGAAATCTTCAATTTCCTGGGGGGTGAGCACGGAGGTTGGCTCATCAAGAATCAGGATTCGCGCTTTACGATACAGGGCCTTCAATATTTCAACACGTTGCTGCAAACCGACAGTAAGATTGGCGACAATCTCATCCGGATCAATCTTCAGATGATAGCGTTCGGACAAGTCGACGATATCCTCTCGAGCTTTCCGGTAGTCAATCCCGAACCGACCCAGCGGTTCTTCCCCGAGGATTATGTTCTGGGTTACACTTAGCGTTTCGATGAGCATGAAGTGCTGATGCACCATGCCCAGTCCCTTCGAGATGGCCTCCCGGGGAGACGAGGCCTTGAATTCCACGCCGTTTAGTAAGATGCCCCCCTCGTCCGGCCGATGAAGACCATACAGAATATTCATCAAGGTGGACTTACCTGCTCCGTTCTCCCCCAGAATAGAGATGGTCTCCCCCTCATGGAGCTTGATACTGACATCCCGATTGGCTTGAATGTCACCGAAGCTCTTCGAGATTCCAAGGGTTTCCAGAACGATTTTAGCCACGGCCGAACTCCTAAAATCAACAGCAACGAACACTACATCACTTATTCTGAACTTTCGCTGAATTAAATGCAACAACCCATGTCGCTTCCATGTGGTTTGCAGTCACCCTTGAAATTTTGTGTATCCGTAAATATGGTTATCGCTGTGGAATACCAAAAAGAAAGGAAGCAGGTTGCCGCCATCATGCGCCGTCTTTACCGGCAGGGGCTCACAACCTGTTCCGGGGGGAATATAAGTCTTCGGGTTGATGATGACCGGTTTTTGATCACGCCTTCGACACTGGACAAGGGAAAGATCAACTACCGTCAGATCGCGGTAATGACACTGTCGGGGGAGAACCTGTCTCCGGGATTGAAACCGAGCATTGAAGCGGATATGCATCAGAGGATTCTCAGGTATCGGAAAGACATCAATGCTGTCGTTCACGCCCATCCAAAACACGCGAGTTTCTTCACCGCTACAGAGACTCGTAAGATCCGTACCGATCTGCTCGCCGAAGCGCGATTCGTTCTCGGAGAACCGGCCTTCGCGCCTTATGCTCTTATGGGCACTCCCGAACTTGGAAAAAACTTGGAATACGCTCTCGCTGGAAGAGCATGCGTTGCGCTGCTGGAAAACCATGGCGTTCTGACAATCGGCAAAACATTGCTGGAAGCCTTCGACAGGATCGAAGTTCTCGAAGCCGCCGCGGAAATCACTCTCATGGCCGGGTGTTCCGTCAAACCATCGCCTCTGGACGATCGCCGCCTCAGCGAAATAGACGCAATGAACTCATAGATTTTTCTCATCGTTTTTTCCGGCTCACTCACGGCCCGGTAATTTGGGATAGAGTACTGCCCGTATGTAATTATCATCGTTTAAGTAGTTCCGAGCCGTGTGACCAAGCATTTCCGCACTGAGCGATTCATATAGAGCCGGTCTATTGAGCAGCTCCCGATAATCGACGCCGGTTGCCACCGAAAAGACAATTTGGTTCAGCCACCAGTCATTTTGCTCCAGGTTCTCGGCAAGTTTACGTTTTTGCGACGCTGAAACATCCGCGGCATACTTCTCCTCCACATCACCATCCCGCCATTGACTGACAAGGGATAACACCTTTTCACTGAGTTCCTCCACCCTGTCCGGCGCGCAGGAATATTGAATTATAAACTGATACTCCTTAACCGGTGCCACGATTAACCGTGGATAAACCCCTATGCTATAAGTTCCACCGGCATCTTCCCGAATCACACGTGTAAAGGCCATCTCCAGCGCTGTGGCGAGCGATTGAATTCGATATCGCTCGACGAAGTCCCCATCCCACTGCCCGCTCCAAACATGAGTAACCATGCCAAGCGATTCAGAACCGGCCTCCAGGGAAACATCGCTCACGCCGAGAGCACTTCTCATGCCGCGGTCCATCCAGCCCTCACCGGCGGAACCGGCAGGCAGGCCTCCCAACCAGCGTTCAATGACTTCTTCGACTGTCGCGGGTTTGAAATCCCCAACGACAACGAATACGAAATCCGCCGCACCCGCGAAGCGCTCAGAGAAAATTTCCAGAGCCCTATCCATATCCACCTCGTTGAATCGCTCCACCGTGACGGGTCTGCTCCGTGGGTGGTCATCAAAAATGGTCCTCCAAAGAAAATCGCTGTAGTAGGTCAATGGCGATGATTCACGATGCTTGATTTTCTCCACGGTTCTAAGCTTGAAGGCCTCCCAGGCGCTTTCATCCTTTCTGAGTCCGGTGAAGTGTAAATAAAGCAGTTCCAGCAAGGTTTCAAAATCATCATACGCGGCGGTGCCTGTGAATCCCTCGTAGCTACCATGGATATATGGCTCAATGGAGAGACTTCTACCCGCCAATGCCCGGGTCAGCTCCAGCGCCGAGAAGCCCCCCAGCCCACCTTCATTAACCACATCCACCGCATACCGCGCCGAGATATAATCCTCGTCTTCCACCTGGGAAAGCCCGCCGTCGCTATGTGCCCGAAAAAGTATTTCCTGCGTCTTATACGAAGTCGGCTTAAGGATAACTCTCGCGCCATTGGACAGGGCCCAGACATGCACGCCCACCTCTTCGATAGTTGAGCGCGAGAGAATTCGTCCGGGTTCCGGCATGCTTGGAACCAGCACATCGGCTATCACCTCGTCCACCCATGGCTCCAGTTCCACACCCCGCAGCCTGTCAAAAACTCCTGAAATAGCCTTATTGTCAAGTTGAGTAATCTCTGGAACAGAGGGTCCCTTGACAATAACAACCCGATTCTCATTGCCAAGGGGAACCTCCGAATACGCGGCAAGTTCATCCAAAGCAATCGTGGGAAGAATCTCGTTGAGGGTTCGCCACTGCCAATCCATCGAAGGATAACTCTCGCCCAACAAAAAAGCATTCATCAGGGGCTTAACCAGGGTGGATGATTCCAGATCGTCACGCTGCTTCCACAGTTTTTCAAAGTACGCGAGTAAATCCCGCGCCGCCCTTTCCAGTTCAGAATCCGAAAAACCAAAAACCCGGATGCGCTCGGCTTCAATGAGCAGTGCCTCCATACCCGCGAGGATTCCATCCGCCTGTGTCGTTGCAATCAAACTGCTGATGGAAGTCCGCTCCGTATACGGAGTGTGGAAACCGTAGGCATTCAGAAAGGGTGGATTTTCTTCCCGCGTAACCCTTGCGATCCTATGGTTGAACATGTCGTAAAAAAGTTGCTCGACTATCTCCCGCCTGACATCCTTTTTATAACGGCTTATCCGATAGTCATGCTTAACGAGTATCTGAACACTGCTGTAAGTGGCTTCATCGTCGTGAACCACCTTGATGAGAGTTTCATCGTGTCCGGGAATTTCATATTGTTCGCGTGGTCTTGGATTTTCAGGCCCCTCTTGATTGCCGAAACGCTCCCTAATCATGCGGACAACCTCATCCGCATCAAAGTCGCCCACCGCGACAACAGCCATCAAATCCGGGCGATACCAGTCCTCGTAGAAACGCCTGAGATTTTCCACCGGCGAATTTCTGATAATTTCCGTACTACCAATAGGCCGGCGCCTCGCATAACGCGATCCCTTGAATAGAATCGGATAAACCTCATCAAGCATTCTGGCCTCGGCGCCCCTGCCCACCCGCCATTCCTCAATTACAACCGCCCTTTCCTTCTCAAACTCCTCTTCAGTCAGCGTGGCATTGAAGGCCCATTCCTTCAAAACATCAAGAGCGAGGTGAAATTCTTCCTCATCCCTTGTACTGACTTTGAGCCTGTAAACCGTATTGTCAAAGCTCGTGTAGGCGTTTACCTCCGGACCATACTCCATCCCAAAGGATTCCAGCACATCCACAAGCTCATTCGCCGGGAAGCGTTCTGTGCCGTTGAAGAGCATATGCTCGACAAAGTGCGCCAAGCCCAACTGATCTTCATCCTCAAGAATCGAACCCACTATGAGCGCCAATCGAAGTTCGGCCATCCCCGAAGGCCTGGCATTGGCCCGAACGAAATACCGCATCCCATTCGACAGAATTCCATGTCGCACCTCGGGATCGTTGACAATGAGGACATCGACATCCCCGGGTTGGGCCCTTGCCAATAAGCCCGCGGAAAGGAGGAGAAAAATAGCAGTGCCAAACGCGAGATACTTCATCTACCAACTATAACAATGAATCCATCAAATACAAATTACATTCCCGCTGGAAAGGGACTGAAGGCCGTCCGAATAAGCTCCATGGTATACGGATGGCTGGGAGCGGAGAAAATCCGCCTAGCCTCCCCGGATTCCACAATCAGGCCATCCTTCATCACGGCTATCTCGTGGCATAAATCCCGCACTACCGCCATGTCATGGCTGATAAAGAGGTAACTCAGTCCATATTTCCGTTGCACGCTCTTTAGAAGTGCGATCACCTGGAATTGAATCGATCTGTCCAAAGAGGAAGTCGGTTCATCCAACACAATGAGCCTTGGTTTCAAAACCAGGGCCCGGGCCAGCGCGATTCGCTGTCGCTGGCCACCTGAAAACTGATGAGGATAACGTTTCATAAGGGCCGGATCCAAATCCACTTCCTCCATTGCCCTCTGAATCAACTTCAGACGTTCCGCCCTAGTTCCAATCTTATGTAAATCCAAGCCCTCACCGATGATTCTTTCAACCGACATCCTGGGGCTAAGAGAGCCGAAAGGGTCTTGAAAGATAATCTGAAGCTCCCTGCGGAGTGGACGCATGGCATTTCCATCCAGGCCACTGATCCTCCTGCCATCGTAGATTATATCACCCTCGCTTCGTTCCAAACGGAGCAAGGCCTTGCCCAAGGTGGTTTTCCCGGAACCGCTCTCGCCAACCACACCAAGAGTCTGACCCTCACGAATCGCGACACTGACGCCGTCAACCGCCCTTACATGTCCTACTGTTCGCCTGAAAAAGCCCCTCTGAATCGGAAAGTGAACCTTGAGCTTCCTAAGCTCAGCCAGCACAGGTGTACCCGAATCCGCCGCCGGCGGCAATTCACCCGGTTCCGCGTCGATCAGCAAACGCGTGTACTCATGAGCGGGGTTTCCGAACACCACCCCGGTATCGCCGGACTCCACGATGCCGCCGTTCCGCATCACCGCCACACGCTCAGCGAAGTTTTTTACAATGCCAAGGTTGTGGGTGATAAAGAGGATCGCCATCCCCGTTTCCATCTGAAGTTTCTTAAGCAGGGAAAGAACCCCCGCTTGAATGGTTACATCCAGCGCGGTTGTAGGCTCGTCGGCAATGAGAAGCCCGGGATTGTTCAACATGGCAAGGGCAATCATAACCCGCTGCCGCTCCCCTCCTGAGAGCTGGTGCGGATAGGCGCGCAGGCGTTCAGCGGCATTGCGAATACCAACCCGCCTGAGCCAGTCAAGGGCAATGGGGGTTGCCCGCTCGGCGTTCAGGCCTTGATGCAGTCTCAACGATTCATTCAACTGCTTCCGGATATCGTGAAGAGGATTGAGAGACGAGAGCGGCTCCTGAAAGATAATACCGATTCTCGCCCCACGCAGCGATAAGAGCTCTCTCTTACCGGCGTCCAGAATAGAAACACCATCGAAAACGATGCTTCCGCCGCTGTATTCCACCAAGCCCGGCGGATAGAGGCGAAGCACTGATTGAGCCGTAACGGTTTTACCAGAACCACTCTCCCCCACAAGCGCCAGTGTCTCCCCAGCGGCCAAGTCCAGGCTCACCCCGTGAAGCACCTCGTTTGACGCTCCCTCCCTTCGAAATCCAACCCGCAAATCCCTTATTTCCAACAGTCCGCCGCCGCCCATCAGACAACCTTCCTGGGGTCAAAAGCATCGCGTACCGCCTCACCAACGAAAACCAAGAGAACCAGTATAAGCGCAAGTGACAGAAAGGCCGAAAGCCCAAGCCAGGGGGCCTGGAGATTTGCCTTGGCCTGGGCGAGCAGTTCTCCCAGGGAAGGCGAACCCGGAGGCAGTCCAAAGCCAAGGAAATCCAAGGCTGTCAACGAAGCTATCGCCCCACTCAGTGTAAAGGGCATGAAGGTGAGAGTGGCCACCATCGCATTTGGGAGCACGTGGCGGTATATCACCTGTCTGTCAGTGAGACCCATCGCCTTTGCCGCAAGAACATACTCGAAATTCCTGGCTCTCAGGAATTCGGCTCGCACCACGCCGACAAAGCCCATCCAACTGAAAAGAAGCAGGATACCCAGAAGCCAGAAGAAATTCGGCTGGGTTACACTCGAGAGAATTATCAGGATGAACAGAGTCGGCAGGCTGCCCCACACCTCAATGAACCTCTGTCCAAGAATGTCCAGTTTCCCCCCGTAATAGCCCATAAAGGCCCCGACGGACACACCAATCACCGATGAAATCAGAGTCAGGGACAGTCCAAAAAGCACCGAAATCCGAAAGCCGTAAATGATTCGGGCCAGTACATCTCTTCCCCTATCATCCGTTCCGAGCAAATTCACCCTGCTTGGAGCGGAGGGAGCGGGGCTCGGAAGTTCGTAGTTGATGGTGCTGTAGTGAAAGCGAATTGGCGGCCAGAGCATCCAACCGTCACTTTCAATCAGACTGGCAACGAAGGGATCCCGATAATCGGCGTTTGTATCAAATTCGCCACCAAACTCCTTCTCACTGTAATTCACTAAGATGGGGACATAGATTCCGCCCTTATAGCCTAGAATCAGGGGCTTGTCATTCGCGAGGAACTCCGCGAACAGGCTCAAAAAGAACAGGGCACAGAAAGCATAGGCTGACACCAGGCCCAATGTATTGCGCTTGAAGCGAAGTAATCTCTCAGCTATGAGCGAATCTTTCCTCACACAAGCCTCAAACTGTACCTCTCGATTCGAAGTCAATCCTGGGATCCACCACCGTATACATCAAATCGGATACCAGGCCCAGAAACAAACCCAGAAGCGTCGAGATATAGAGCGTGCCGAAGATAACAGGATAGTCGCGTTGCATAACCGCCTCGAAGCCCAGCAAGCCCAATCCATTGAGTGAAAAAATCGTTTCGATGATCACCGAGGAGGTGAACAGCATCCCAATAAAAGCGCCGGGAAAACCAGCTATGATAATCAACATCGCGTTGCGAAAAACATGGCCGAACAACACCCTTTTCTCGCTCAGGCCCTTGGCTCTGGCAGTCATGACATACTGCTTGCCAATCTCATCCATAAAAGAATTCTTGGTTAGCAAAGTAAGCGAGGCGAATCCACCAATCAGCATGGCGGTAAGCGGCAGAATCAGATGCCAGAAATAATCAAGGATCTTCATCCCAAAACTCAATTCCTTCCAGTTCGTCGAAACAAGTCCCCGCAGCGGAAAAATCTTCAAGAAAGACCCTCCGGCAAACAAGACAATAAGCAAAATGGCAAAAAGGAACGATGGAATAGCATTGCCGCAAACCACGGCCACGCTCGTCCACCGATCGAATTGGGTTCCATCACGAACCGCCTTCCTGATACCCAGTGGAATCGAGATAAGGTACACCGCCAGGGTGGTCCAAAGGCCAAGTGAAATGGAAACCGGCAGGCGCTCAAGTATCAGTTCAATTACAGAACGGCCCTTGAACAGCGAGTCGCCGAAGTCGAGCAGCAGATAATCTCTGAGCATGCTTATGTATCGCACATGAATCGGCTTGTCGAATCCGAAGCGCTTCTCTATCTCGGCGATCGTCTCGGCATCCAATCCCCGCGCACCGCGATAACGCGACTGAACGCTCGAATCGTCCACCCTCTCGCCCGTCTCCCTCTGCCCAACCCCGGAAATCCTCTCCATCGACATGTTCGATCGGATACCTTGAGCCTCGGCGATGGCCTGATCAACAGGTCCCCCGGGAGCCACCTGAACGATGAAAAAATTCACTGTTATTATTACCCATAGAGTGGGAATTATCAGTAAAACCCTGCGGAGGATATATAAGCTCAAAAGCCTGCTCCTGTAGCCTGTCTGCTGATCCTACCGCTTGGATGCCGGGAGTTTGGCGGCTTTTTTCTCATCATACCACCAGGTTCCGACGCCCGTGCTGTACTTGGGTTTAATCTCCGGTCTGCTGAATTTATCCCAGTATGCCAACCTGCTGAAATCAGCATGCCAGAGCAGGATTCCATAGTGGTTCCATTGAAGAACTCTGTCCAGCGCCCGTCCCCAATGAAGCAGGGCTTGGTTATCGTTCTGATTCTCCGCGATTCCCTCCACAAGATAATCGACGGCCGGATCGCTTATTCCAGAGAGATTCCAGGTACTGTCGATGTAATCGGAATGCAGGGCTATCTTGAGCTCCGATTCTGGGAAGAAAGATCCCGCGCTGACCCAGGAAACCATGTCAAAGTCTCTCTCCCGAACTCTATTGATATACTGCGACGAATCCACCATGCGCATTTCCATTTCCATCCCCAGCTTCTCCAGATTTTCCCGGAAAGGGTCCGCCGTCCGCATGGTTAACGAGCTGTATATCAGAAATTCGAAAACCATCGGCTCGCCGGTTTCAACGTTAACCAATACCCCATCGCGAATCTTCCAACCGGCATCCTTCAGGATGGCCAGGGCCCTTCTGATCTGCGCGCGTATGTTCCCTAGGCCGTCAGTAAGCTCAGGTTGAAATTCGCTCTCAAATACCTCCTTTGGAATCTGTTCACGAATGGGTTCCAGAATTTCCAACTCCTCGGGCCCCGGCAAACCCAGTGCCTCGAAGGGAGTTCCCTGGAAATAGCTCCTTGTCCGGCTATACTGGTTGTAGAAAATATTTCTGTTTAGCCACTCGAAGTCCAATACCAGTCCAATCGCCTGCCGCACCCGTCTGTCCGAGAAGATATCCCTCTGGATATTGTAGACATAACGCTGTATCGCGGTCGGAGTCTCATCCGGCAACTCCTCCTTGATTATGTAACCCGCCTCGAAGTTCGGCCCCGTGTACTGAGTCGCCCATTGCTTGGAAACATTCTCTGTTCTCATGTCTATCTCACCTGCCTTCAATGCCTCCAGTTGAACAATTTCGTCCCGATAAAGATCGTAGCGTATATAGTCAAAATTCAAGGTTCCCTTGATAACCGGAATATCAAGCGCCCAGTAATCCTTCAAACGTTCCAGAACCACGTACTGCCCCATCGCATAATCCGAAACTCGATAGGCCCCGCTACCCAGGGGAGGCTCCGTAAGAGGCTCGGAAAAATCCCTGTCTTCCCAGTACTGCGGCGGCAGTATCGTAAGTTCGCCCAATGAAATCAGCTTCTCCTTGTCTCCGGAATCGAGCGTGAATTTCACCCTCCTGTCGTCAAGTGCCTCCACCGATACCAAGTCCCCGTAATAAGTCCTAAACTGGGGAACCCCCTCATTGAAAAATTTATAAAACGAGAAAACCACATCATCCGCCAGAATCGGCTTTCCATCCTGATGCCGGGCCTCGGGCCGGAGATTGAAAATTATCCAGTCATAGTCCTTCGAATACTCCACCGTCTCGGCGATCAACCCATAGTAAACCTCAATTTCATCCTCGCTGCTTACCATCAACGTGTCGTAGAACAAGGCGGCGCCCGGCGAGGAAACACCCCGCCGACCGTAGCGATGAAAACTATCATATGTGCCCGTTGCCGCGAGTGTAATGGTTCCCATCTTTGGCGCATCGGGATTCACATATTCAAAGTGCTCGAAGTCTCTTGGGTATTTTGGCTCGCTTCTAAGCGAAATCGCGTGACTGACTATGACACCATCTTCATTTGCCACCTCCACGGGATTCGGAGGGACGGTTCTCTCCACATGGGCTTCCACATCGGCGGACTTCGCGGTAGAGTAGCGCTCCCCCGGATTGCCGTCATCGCCGTGAGAAGAAAGTGAGAAAGCCGCCGGCAATCCAGCGACGCAGAGTAAAATGGAGCCGCTCCACCGCCTGGCCGCTGCCATAACATCGGCATACAAACACGCGCCGGTCCGTATAGCAATAGTTCTCATACCCTAAATAACCCCCCGTAGCCATGGTAATCCCTGAAGTCTCGAAGAGTCAATCAAGAGCGGGCGCGGCGGACTTCCCTGTTCGAAACTCCATTTCGGCGGGAACTACTTTCCCCGGCTTTCTCCTCCCCTCCACCCAAAGCCTCATTGCCCATCGTTTTCTTCGCTATTGAGCGCAGTAGACAAATCCGCAAACAAGCATTAATATCCACCAACATGAAAATACTGGTAGCCGATAAACTGTCGGAAAACGCACTTGTCAAGCTCGAATCACTGGGATCCGAAATTCGTATCGAACCAAACCTCAACGCCGACACACTCCCGGAAGCCATCGGAGACACCGACATCTTAATAGTCCGTTCCACCAAGGTGAAATCCGCCGCGATGGATGCCGCATCTTCCCTATCGCTTATCGTCCGCGCGGGCGCGGGGGTAAACACCATAGATGTAGGCCATGCTTCATCCCAAGGCATCCATGTCGCGAACTGCCCGGGCAAAAACGCAGACGCCGTGGCCGAACTCACCCTCGGCCTGATCATCGCCGCCGACAGACGCATCGCCTATCAGGCGGAGAACCTCCGCGACGGCAAATGGAACAAGAAAGAGTACAGCAGGGCCGATGGCCTTAAAGGCAAAACACTCGGCATAATCGGCTACGGTTCCATAGGCAAAGGCGTCGCAAGGCGCGCCAAGTCCTTCGACATGTCCGTAATCGCATGGTCACGCAGCCTTAACCATCAAATTGCCGAAGCCCAGGGTATAGGCTACTGCCCAAGTCCACTCCAAATCGCGAGAAACGCCGATATAATCAGCCTGCATCTCGCATCTGCTCCGGAAACAATGAACTTGGTGAATGCCGAGTTTCTAGATGCCATGAAGGATGGAGCGATACTGGTTAACACATCCAGAGGCGAAATAATAGACCAGGCCGCATTGGAAGGGGCCATTGAGAAAAAATCCCTGAAAGTCGCCCTTGACGTGTATTCCGACGAACCCGATGCCAACAGCAACGAGTTCTCCCATATCGAACTTGCAAAACGCATAACAGGCACCCATCACATCGGGGCTTCCACCAACCAGGCCTCGAACGCGATCGCTGACGAAACCGTCCGCATCGTCGAATCTTACATTCAAACTGGAAAACCAATTAACCAGGTAAACGTCCAAGAAAAAAGCCCCGCCCCCTACAAACTTGTAATTCGCCACTTCAACCGTGTAGGCGTTCTAGCCTCCATTCTATCAATTCTCCGCGCAGCCAACATAAATGTCGAAGAAATGGAAAACGTCATATTCTCAGGCCATGCCGCCGCCGTCTGCACCCTGAAGCTCGACGAAAAACCCACTGAATCAGTTCTCAAGACGATTAACTCCAACCCAGACATCATACAGGTTTCACTCTAGCAATCAAGCGGCGCACCGGATTCTCGAACAAACCTCCCTCCTTGGTTTTGCGAGAGCGGCCTCGGGCCAGTATCGCTGGCCTCCGGAGCTCACTGGCATGCTGATCTCCTTATTCTGATGAGAAGTTGTAGGGTTGCAAGTAAAATGAGAATGAGAAAAATCAGAATATTTTGACATATTTATTTGTATAAAAAAGAAATTATAGACAATTAAGTTAATGCGGTTTTTCGCGGACAAAATGAGAAAAAATGAGAGAATGTTCGGTTTTTTGGCTAAAAAGGCCTAATTTTCGGCCTTTTTTACTGTTGCGAAAGTGAATAATTTCCGCTATATTCAAAGTAAGGTTGCTGAGGTATGGCCCTGCTAGGTGGAGAATGGGTTCCGGTCGCTGATAAAAGCGATGTCATGAGTATAGCCCGGTTCGAATCCGGGACTCGGCAGCCTATTTTTTCCACAACAGCGAATATCTTGTGTCACTATCTATTACGTTTTTGCTTTCTTTAAAAAACGTATGTAGCACCATGGATGTGAGACCGTTACCAGGTAAGAATATTCCCTTAACGTCATTCCTCTTATTTAGGCTGTATCGAAAAACCAAGTTGCCAGTGGTGTTATCCTTGTAGATGGCCTCAGGATCAGCGATTTTTCGAGGGATGCTCTTCATATCATTTATCGATAAGGTTTCACATCGGCGGGGCTGCCGTCCGGAGCTCGGCGGTTTCTTGCGGCATGGATAATGGAGCGGTCCTTGATTATGAGTTTGACATCCTTGCCGATGTTGCCTATGGCCTCGGCGGCATCCGGTCGGAGTGTGCTGAACATCATGGGGGTATCTGCGTAGAGCCGTTTTGCAGGGAGCGGCTTATCGGGGAGATTGCTGATAGTAGATATTCCACTCTGCCTGGGTGAGTTGGTAGCCGGACATCTCTTTTCGATAGTTATCTTTTATTGCGGCGATGACCGATTTGCCCTTGTATTTGATTTTTCTTAGGGCTTCATAGCGAGTGAAGTTGGGAGCCAGCATTTCCCTGCCCTGATCGTAGCGCCATTCTTTGGGAATATTTGCACTTAAGATGTTGTTGTCAGGCGGGGTTGAAAGGCCGTCTTGGGCTTGGGATTCTGTGAGCTGGTTTCTATAGCACTGGCATCGCCAACCGTTAGGTGGCGTACCCCGGCCCGAAGTCATCAGGGCCTTGCTCTGACAGTGGAACTCATCTTGGCCGGCACATCCACATGTCCCTCCAGAATAGCCGCCCGCGGTACAAGCTCTCCTCCACAGCCCGGATCCCGGTCCGAATCACGAGGTTGTAAGGATGGACGGACAGATGGCGGGATGCTATCATGGCCGGTGATGGCGAAAATGTGCGGAAGGTTCCCCTGTCGCTTCGGCACTTGGTGGCGGCTTGTGCCCGATTCCATCGCGGTATGACGGAGGCCGAGAATCTCGGGATCGCGAAACCACAGCACACGGGCCATGCTCCAGTTTGAGGAAAATGATATCACAGCGCTCAAGGGGCGGCGTTTCGTGGGAAGTTAAGGAAACAGTGGAAGCTACTATCGCCGCTGGTGTGGCACACAGGGTACCGGCAGACTTACGGAAGGCTCTCAAGGCCGCCCCCAGGGCGCGAGCGGCGTGGAATGAACTTACAGCACTTGCGCGCAATGAGTGGATCTGCTGGATAATCTCCGTCAAGAAGCCGGAAACAAGACGAAGTCATATCGAGCGGGCATGCGCGGAGCTTCTCGAAGGAAAACGCCGGCCATGCTGCTGGCCCGGTTGCCCTCACCGATGAAATACTACGCCGGCAAGCGTCGTGGGATCGTTCCACCGGCCCGCCGCGCGAAGGCCGTGACTGCATGCATGAACATCCTCGAATTGATCGCAGGGCCGGTGGCGGCAGCTCAATTTACCAGTGGAATCCTTCACGCACGACGACGCGATCAAGTTTCGGCCCTCCCGCGCTTCCGTTTGTGTGAAACTACTCCGAAACTAATCCGCTCCGAGGATGTCTCAGGAGGATATGAATCAGGCCATCGACTGGACTGCGAGGATTGTCGAGCAGATGATCAACCCAGCCATGGTCAACCGGTGACGTATAAGCGGTCCTGTCGTATAATTAGGTTGCATAATAGTAAGGAGAGCGCTTGACCAATGAGTGAGTGGAGCGCGGAGACTGCCAGATGGTACGCCGACAGGTATGGCGAATACGCCACCAACCGCATCACGGTTGACGCCCTGGATCTGTCCCCGGACGCGGTAATCGTGGACGTCGGCTGCGGGACGGGATCGGCGCTGCGCCGTGTCGCCAAACGTGTCCCCAGGGGGATGCTTCTGGGTGTGGACCCCACTCCGCAGATGCTGGAAATCGCTCGCGAACGGGCTGCAAGACATCCCGAAGGTCGCCGCATTGAGTTTCGCGAGGGCTCCGCCGAGAAGCTGCCGGTGGACAGCGCCTACGCCGACTTGGTCTTCGCCTTCGATTCCATCGACCACTGGCAGGACAAGAGCGCGGGTCTCGCCGAAATCCGCCGCGTACTTCTACCTCAAGGTCGGCTCGTTGTCGTGAAAGACGACTGTCTTCCCGGAGTTGCCAAAGCCAAGCGAGTTTTCTTGAACGAGCTCGGACGCGCGGATTTCCGAGTGCTCGACGAACAAGTTCTCACCGAGGGCGACGTGAGCTGCACTATGTGGATCTGCGGCATCGCGGAGAGGGGTTCAGCATTTATTTGCTGAGTACCGTGTCGAACTCGGCCTGACTCTTCCTTAAACAGATTCCAAATCCATGCCATGGGTCCGCAGGGATCCCCCCGGGGTCGCCGGTCGGCGATCACGAGCGGGCGCTGCGCCGATTGCGCAGATCGAAAACCCGCGTGACCAAAGCAACCAGTTCCAGAAGCTTGTAGAGCGAATCGAGTAGCCCTCCATCCTATGGATGCTACGTCGCCAGAACGAAAGCCTCTGAACTTGCTCCCATGCTCACCACCACCGTAGGGTCACTCCGTGGTTCGCCGGCAACATCCTCTTCCGGAACACTGATGTGGACGTTCAGCAACCGCAGCCGCTGATCAGGATGTAGTTCGGGTAGGTCACAGCCGATTCGTAGCAGCATTGGAATGCCACCACGCAAATGCGGTCCCGATTCAAGCACTCCGTCCCAGCTGCTTGGCCCGTGCTGATTCGCTAGCTTGGTCTGAACGTCACCAAAGCGTGTCCTCGTCGCATCCTCGAACGAACTTGCCTTGCTATACCACGGCCAATACTCATCACAGAGATGCCGTACAGGACAGTAGGCGCAGTTCTCGGAGTTGGGACGCGCTTCAGGCGGAACGGCTTGAAGATCCGTCAATGCCTTCACCGTCCGTTTCCGCAGTTCATCCTCCAGCCTGCGTAGCTCCCCCTCATTTGGAGCCGGCACTTCCGTGTCGCCGCCCTCATACGAGATCACCAGCCTGTCAACTCGCTGCCCGGTTGGATTCAGATCGCGGTCCAGAGACCAGAGCAGGGCGTATGTACGAAGCTGTAGTCCGTGCTCCTCTTTTGGCGTGCCAGTCTTGAAGTCTCGAATCTCACACCGGTCGGTCGACAGCGTGAGTAGATCTGCAATACCCCGCCAGCCCATCTCGTGTGAGCGCAAATCGAGCTCTGCATAGGAGCCGTGAGATAGCGATCGGCGTGCGTTGTTCTCTGATCGTTCCTCGATTCTTCCCGCACCATCAGCAGAGCCCTCTGGACGTATCCGGGTCAGAAACCTCTGCACCCTTGAACGGAATTCCGGCACACGAGCCAAAAGGCGTCGGCGAAGTCCATCAAGAATGGGTGCCGCTCGCGGGTTCCCGTCGTATGCCTGAAGTGCTTGTTCGAGGCTACTGAGCACGATGGCGGTGAAGCCTCCAAGTTCCTTCAGCACAGAAACTGCGGCCTCGCCAGACAGTGAAGGGCAACCTTTCCTTACAAGAGCACCTGTTAGCTTCTGAAGACTGAGATGTACGACGGTGCCTTCCAAGGCTGCCGGTTGCGGTGGACGAGGATAGCCGTGACTACCCCACGCCTTCGGATACTCGGCCGAGCTGAGTGCCCATCGGCGTGAGCACGCCTCCAAATTCGCCAAGGCCGAATAGGACATCCAAGACGGGGCTAGAGGCCACTTGGATGGTCGCAGCACCCGCCAAAACATCCTGTCGCCATCGTCGCCCATCACGCGTGTTCGATTTGCTGGATGAGGCGGCTAGTCGCCGCTGGCAGGTTTCGCCGTACCACGAGTTCGTCGCACAGCAACACGACAACCGAAGGGCAGAACTCCTTGACTTCTCTTAGCGCGGGATCGGAGGGCTCGTCGGGTGTGAGTGGCCCGTGAAGTCCGATGATGAACTCAGGTCCGGTTACCCGTTTCACGTATATGGGAGCGGTTACCTGGCCAAGTCCAGGAAGGATTATCGAGTGGCTTCGTTCGATTATCACTCCTTCCAAGTTCTGTCGGTGAAGATCCTCAAAGAGCATGGTGGTAGAAGCTGTAAGGCGACCTGAGTCGAGAATTGGATAACTTCCATGGAGGAGGTATCGTAGGAGACTCGCTCCCAGATGGCGATCCAGAAGGTCGTGCTCGAACTTGTTCTTGTAGCAGCGCAAACAGCGGTAGCATGATCGATCACAGTTGTCGGGGCATACTTCCAAGACCTGCAGCGCCTCCTCGAAAACCGTTAGCCCCAACTGGCCGACACGCTGAGCGAATCCCGCACCACCAGGTAGCGTGTCATACAGATAGATCTCCGCCTCCAGACCTTCCCTTCCAGCAGCGGTAAGGGCGGGTCGGTACTCCGCCTGCAACTCGGTGGTCTCTAGCTCAAGACGCGCGCATGCAGCCTTTGTAAGTGCTTCACTGACACTCCGCAGCGCGACATCGGTTGGCAACAAGCTCGGGACAAGCGTAAGCGGTGGTTGCACACTGATTGAGACAAGCAGTACGTCGCTGATGAAATCGGTCCCGAGCACGAGCCCCTTCGTCGCGCCACCACCGGGGCAGTTCGCATCCTTCGGATCGGGGTACGGCTTGCGATGGGCAGCGCCGACGACGCCCTTGGGCAACGCGGTCGGCTCAATGAGGCCACACTTGGTGCAATATGTGTAGCCCTCTTCGCGGGGCCCGCGATTGGAGACGAAAAGGTGCTGGCGCGTGTAGTGCATGCGGATATGGTCGTTGAGCCGTGTCCACTTGGACTCGTCCGGCGGCGTGTGCATCGTCAGCTTTGCGCGCGTGGCGTAGCTGCGGGCAGGCTGGTCGTCGGGCGACGTTCCCTCCTCCTTGCTCACCGGGTGCGCGAAGCCAGGGGGGCGCAGCCAATACCTGGCTGGCCCGAAGGTCCCGACCTCGCCGCACGCCTCGCAGTCTTTCGTCTCTCCGCGCATCCCATCGTCGAGGGTCGTGGTCTTGGCGTAGTGGCAGTACCGGCACTCGTAGTAGAACCGCCGCGTCAGCCAGGCGCGGTACCGGTCGTTCCGCATCGGCGAGTAGATCGCCCCCGACGTCCACAGCTTGCCCCCGATCCAAACCTCCTTGCCGGGTGCGTATTGTGACAGCGCGACCGGCAGACCCTGCGATGGCGTAAAGCGGAACGCTGGCCGGTAGTATGTCGAGCGATCCGGGTCGAAGACGTGGAACGACGCCACGTCCGTCGGGAAGGCGTAGCGTGGCAGGACCCCCTTGTAGAGGAGGCGGTCGAGGAGGTTTTCGGACGCCGGATCCCGCCCGGGTCGCTCTTCGCCTTCCTCATCCGGCGCCTCAAGGCTCGTGTCCCCTTCGCCTTCGGCTGCCGCGGGCTCTGCCGCAGCCGACGCGCCTGCGGTGCGAGCGGCGCCCGGATCGTACTCAATCGCCTCATCTATCGGCTGCAGGGTCCCCTCGACCAGTGAGTCGAGGAGCCGCTGGCGATCCCCGGCAGACATCTCGCTCGGGAGCCAAGCGACGACGTCCGCTTTCAACGCGGCCTCGTTCGAGCGGAGCCACTCCTTGAGGTCGGGGCGGTTCAGCACCTTCTTCGGGTTCTTGAAGTCCTGCACGGTCCCGAGCACGGCGAACAGGTGGGGCTGCGCCTCGGGCTTGATCTCCGGCAGCTTCGCTTGGTGATACCGCTGCAGCAGGTAGGCCGTCACGTGGCGGCGCGCGATCTCGGGGTTGTCGAGCGTGAGCGTCGGATCATTGACGGCGCCCCGGATCATCTGGTCGGGGTGGGTGAAGTAGTGCTCGTCGTGGCTGTCCGCACTGCCGAAGGCCGTCACCGTTGCTACGGCGTTGCCGCGTCGGCCGGCGCGGCCGGCGCGCTGCTGATAGTTCGCGCGCGCCGGCGGCACGTTGCGGAGGGACACGCCCGAGAGCGTGCCGATGTCGATGCCCACCTCCATCGTCGTCGTGCACGACAGGACATCGATCGCCGGTCGGTCGCGCCCTGTGTCCTCTGGCCCAAGATCCACGTCCTGGAACAGGAGTTCGTGTTCCTCAGCCTTCGAGAACACTTCGTTGGCCTGCGCCGTATTGAGTTGGGCAGTGTGCTCCGCAGCGATGAGTGCCATCGGAGGCGTGGGGGGCACTCGAAGCGCTTCGATCGTGCTCGCCCGGTAGTAGCCCTTCCGAGCCACGAAGACGGGATCCTTGTCGGGATCAATGGGGGTGGCGGTGTCCTGCCCGCAGTTCACGCACGTCGTTCGCCCTGGGAACAGCCGCTGAGCTGTCCGGCACGCTTGGCAGTAGGTCCAGGCCCCACCGATCTTGAGGGAGAGTTCGCCGCCCTTCAACCGGAACTTGCCCGACGCCGTCTGCTCCGCGAAGAGCTTGAGGAGCCGCGGCACCCACTCCTCGTCGAACCGCTTCCGGGCCGGCCTGTCGCGGAGGACGCGGTGGATGTCGTTGAACTTGCCTGACCTGGGCTGGACGTCCCTCAGCCACCACGCGGGTGGCATGCGGCTCAACCAGAAGCCGGGGCGGCTCCAACAGCGGAGCCATGCCCGCGCAAGGGCGATCTTCTCGTCCGGAGACTGCGCGTATCCCTGCACGTCGGGGAACTCGTGGATCTTGGGGGCGTGCTCGGGGCGCTCAATGAGCGACGCGAGCGCGAGTGACTCGAGGCCGTAGTAGCGATCCGCGATGGACTTCGTGATCGCCCGGAGCAGCGACTCGGGCGGCGCCGAGCTCCTGAGTTGCACCAAGAGCTGCAGAAGGTCCATGTCCCTAGTCAGGGCCCCGCTCCTAACGGCCTCCTCGACCACGTTCTCGTCTTGGAAGCTCTCCCCCACCTTCAACTCCGGCCGAAGGCGAACCTCCATCTCCTTCGCGGCGATCAGCACGCCGAGGTAGAGGTCTTCAAGTGAGAGGAGGTTTGCGACGATCGCCGAGTTCGCGAGGCGTGCGTACCCGGAGACGATGAGCGGCCGGAGCGCGTCCTGCGTTGAGTAAGTTTGCAAGTTCGGCGCGAGCCGCGCCGCCATCTGCCGCGAGTCCGAGAAAATGAGGACCTTCCTCCCGCGCAGCGGGGCGAGCGGCGTCGCCGGTACGGGGCTCGGCGGCTGCACTTGGATCTGCTTCGCGATCAGCGCTTGGAAAGGTTGATCGCCCTTCGTCTGATGATCTTGAACGGAGGAGCGGCCGAATGCGGCGCTCTCACCGCAGACGGCGCACGGCCGAAACTCACCCGGGGCGGCGTTGCGGGGCTCATCATCCGCGTCAGGGGGAACCGAGCGTCCGGCGCGCAGGTAGACCTGCCGATTGCGCGGCCCGAGTTGGTGCGGGTTCAGCCTCCCCGTCACGAGATCGTACTCTGCCGGTTTCACGGCGTCATCAAACACCGGCTTCTCCAAGAGCAAGTCGATGGGCGCGAGCTCATCGAACTGCCCCGAGAGCGTGCGGAACGCCCCTCCGGGCTCCGACCAGAGGAAGTTCGGATCGTCAACATCGTTCGTGTATGCGCGGCCGTATGCGGTGCCGCAATTGCGGCAGGTGTAAAGCTCAAGCACCCGTGCTCCGCACTCACAGGTGTCCCGCGGCTGGCTGAACAGTCTCCCTGCGGGTCCGCCTCGCTGTTCCGGCGGCAAGCTAGCGCACTGGGAATCCATGCAGACCCAGAGCCCCGCGAGTCCGCGGTAGAACGAGTGGACCCTGCAAGGCAGTAGACCCGGCTCTGTCGGATCTCGCCGCGCGACGCTGCCGAGCGCGATAAGGTTGGTGACAGCCCGGGCAGCAACGTCGGGCGCCACGCTGCCGTCAAACAGCGCCTCTCCGAGCGCGTCCACCGCCTGCGCCTCGCTCATGGTGATATTGATCAAGTTGGCCATCGGCGCGAACGAGACCAAAGCATCGTAGAGCGCTCGCTGCAGCTCCCACGGACGTTCAACGCTGCGATACTTGAGGAATGAGGCGATCTGTGAGAGGCGGGCGTAGTCGCTTTCAGTCTTGTAGAACGCCCGCAGGTCGATCGCGTCCAGGGCGGCCGCGTCCTCATCCGTGCCCTTGCCAGCACCGGCTCGAAGGAGGAGATCCCCTTGCACCTTCCCGAAGTCTCCGGGGTCCTTCCCTGCGAGTTGCGCGCCGAACTTCAGGGCGTAGTCGGGATCCTTGAAGCTCGCACTCGTGCAGATGATCTGCAAACGGTCCGCAGGGATGCCCAGCCGCATGCGGAGTCTTCGAATCAGCAGCGCGACCTCAGCGCCCGCCGCTCCGCGATAGAGGTGGGCCTCGTCGATGACGAGGAGGAAGCGCTCTTCGGGGTTTGCATGCAGCCAGTCGCGCGTGCGATCGAAGATGGGTCGCTCAAGCGGGCGCATCAGCATGTACTCGAGCATTGAGTAGTTGGTGACTAGGACGTCGGGCGGTGCCTCGTGGACCTCGTGTCGCGTGAGGAGTTCGGGATCTCCGGGGAGCGTCACGCACCTCTTGAATTCGCCGCTCTTCGCGTCCCGCCAACGCGATCCCTTCTTACCGTACCAGCCCATGAGGTCCGGCTTCGCCGGCCACTTCCCGCGCCTTTTCAACTCGCGCACGAGCGCATCCGCAGCCGCCTGCTGGGGGGAAGCCGGGCCCTGGGCAAGTTCCAGGTTGCGCACGTAGTACGTCCCGATAGGAAGCAGCCGGTCCTTATCCTTCTTATCGTCGCGGACACCCGGATAGAGAGTCCGGCTGGTGTATCTCGCGAACCGGACGGGCCGCCCAGACCAGTCCATGAACTTCTTGACGATCCTCGGGTCGCCGAAGAGTAGCCGGAGCCGTCCGAGCTGATCGTTCACCAGAGCGTTCATCGGATACAGGACCATCGCTCGGACAGCCGGAGTTGCCCCGAACTCCTGACCCTTGCTCTTCGCCTCGCGCGCCAGCATGCCCATTATCGGCAGGAGGAAGCATTCCGTCTTTCCGGAGCCCGTTCCTGTTATCACGACGAGGCTTCGCCCCTCGATGAGCGACAGCTTGGTGGAGATCGCCTGGTGCTGGTACGGCGGATCGTGGATGAGTAGGCCAAGATCGCCTTCTGCCTTGGATACCGCTGAGAGGACCTCAAGCGTGGCCTCGTCGAGGCCAAGATCCCGGAATGCCAAGCCGGTCTCGTACCGGGGCGTGCTCTCCAGGTACGGCCGTTGGTGGATCACGCCGGGCTCCTCCAAGAGTCGTCGCCGCTGCGCCACGAGCATCGGGTGACTCACGTGGTAGGTGGCCTCGATGTAGTCCCGCAGCGCTCTGTGGAGCTGCTGGCTTGTCTCTCCGATGGTCAGCGACATCTGGTCACTCTCTCGATGTTCACCCTACGCCCCCGGTAGTTCTTCAAGCCACAGCTCGTCACGAACAAACCGGACTTCCTCGGCACATTCCGCCTTCGGAAGCTTGTAGGCGAACAGACATCCCGAGCTTGGAACCGGTTCGCCAACGGCGTCCCACCTGCGCCTCGCCCACATCGGAACGGGTGAGAAGAATTCGATCACCTGCGTCTCCCCAGGACCGCGACGCATTCTGAACCTCTGCGGTTCCCCACGGGTTGCGTCAATCGCCATCTGCAAGCGCCACGCTTCGTCGCAGCCGCGCCATCGGCTTCCGGCGACCGGAAAATCGATCAGTCGCTCGGGACTTCCGTTACGCAACTGAACATAGGACCACAATGGCGCACCGTACGCCTGACTACGACGTCCCACGAATCGTCCCGTCTGAGACCGCACCTCTACCCAGCGCCCGCGGTAGAAACGGACGGAACGCTCCGGGTCCAACAACAATAAGCCAGGCACATCACGGGACGGTTGCACGCCATCCAGGAGGCCGTCAGCTCCCGATAGATGTTGGGCTGGCGATTCCGACCGAGGCGCTTTGAGCCACCTATCGTACGAGAACTCCACCAAACCAAGCTGTCCGAGCTCAACTCGCAGATCCTCGCCGGAAAGTGGGCTTAGGCGGCGCACGTGGCCGACGTACTCGACTCGATCCTCTATCTCGTCAGGAAGAGCGGAAAGCTGGTCCGCTGCAACGCCGAGAAGGAACACAGCGCCACTCTCTCGCGCTACAAAACTGGCTGGAGCGGCGTATAGCAGCGTCGTCGCCCCACTCCCCGAGTCCTCTTCGACATCACGCTGCTCAAGGATATCGCCATGAGCAATCATCGCCTCCAGCGTTTCCTCGACCAGACCCCTCACGGCGTCGATGTCGTCCACCAAATCTCGGAGTGGCCGTACCACACTACGCACAAGCGTCAGCGCTGCACACGGACAAAGGACGCTTGCCATCCTCCGGAGCGCTCCCGCAATCGCCTCAGTTGACGCGAGATCCAGCGCGCTCGGATCGAGTCCCAATTCCGCGACCTTCTGGGCGTGGACCTCCGCTGCGGCTACCCGTCTCATTTCCACTCCCATCCTGCGTAGAGTTCACCGGGGCCAGCTTGCGACTGGCGGTGACGGTCTATCGAGAGCACAAGAAACCGAGCAGCTCTCGCCAGCGTGGGCGACTCCATAAGCCGTGTCAGGTCCGCGCGTAGCCGCTCCCCGGCCCATGCTTTCACCCCGCCGACATCGCTCGCAAGCCTGAGCGCGAGTTCGGAGAGCCATCGCGCGTCAACTTCCTCCGCGGGTGACGCGGATGGCAGGAGATGAAAACTGATCCCGAGCGACGCGAACCACTGGACTCGATCCCTGCATGTCTTGGTTGCGAGATCGGCACAGTCCCGTTCAAGAACCACCCCGATAGCGGTTTCGTCAGCACGCAGCGACACCGCTTCCTTCAGCCGTGTCATGCCGTCGGCGGTCCTACGCACGTCATCCTCCGCCCTCGCCCAGTTGTCACCGCAGATCAAACGCGTGGAGTGAGATGCAAGCGCAAGTAGCACGCAGCGCCTTCGTGTCGAAGAGAAAAACTCGCCCGGCAGCCTGGCGTGACGCCATAGCTCAGCGATGGCAAGAGTACGAGCTACCGATTCCAGCGACCGCGTTTCCACGTCAATGCGCAGGGTACAGCCAAGATCTTCCAGTATCCGAATTACTGGAGGCACGATGATCGCGGCGGTGAGCAGATGTAGTCGGGCAACATACATCCCGCCCACTTGAGGAGCCTCAAACTCAGATGCTAGCTCCGTCGGCTCTTCAATAGTGGGGTTCTCGAAAGACAGGCGCGTCACCGTTGGCTGTCCCTCACCTCCGCTATCGTCGATGAGCCGGACAACGTAACCTTCATGCCGCCGGCGGAGTGCCCACCGAAGAGGCGTGAACTCTCGTTCGCACCGGAGTGTAAATGCCCCCAATTCATCGGCTGTGAATGCAAGGTCGCAATACCGCGCGGCGTCATATGCCTTTTCTGCCCACTTCATGCTGCGGGAGTGCCTGTTGAGGTGATTCCGCCAGGCCTCTGCGGAGACCGGCAGGCACATCGCTGGGAGTTGTTTCGAGGCGGTCGCTGCTTCGCCTTCTCGCTCGAAGAGAGAGATGGTACACGCCACGTTCCGACCAACCGGGCCGCGAATGGTGACCTCGGCATGGCCTTCCCACATCTGCTCCAGAGACGGTTCGGCAGGCTCGATCTGCACGACCAATGGACCGTGAGAACTCACACCTAGTGACCAAGGCCGCGCCTCCCTGATGCGCATTACCACGTCCAGATCGCCCAGGGCCTCAGCATCCGTGCCCGGACTTGTGCGAGCAGAAACGCGAACCCGATGCAGGCCCACAGGCAACCGCGGAAGTTCGACGAACAGCGGCACACCAGGTGTTATCGACGTAAGCTCAAGTGGGGGCCCAAGGCCATCGCCCATCGAAACCAGAAGCCCGTCGATAGGGTGGTCGACGCAAATCGCCAAACACGGTTGCTCCGACGCGAGCCATTCGCCGTGACCCTCTCCGTCCCAGACCACGGCAGCCAATCCCGCAGGCCAGACCTCAATCATTTTGGCTTGTCCGAGACCAAGGCGCCGGAGCGTCTCTTCCCAGTCGGGAGTGAGCGCCGAAGGTAGATCGAGAAGCGTCCCAACGGCCGCATCGCATTGCAGGTTGATCGAACGGCCATGATCTGTGGATACAAGCGGCCCACTGGAGTTCACGAGGATGTACCGTTCACCTGGCCGGACCCGCAGGCTCCGTAACTCGTAGGCAAGGCCGTCTGACGCGATTCTAAACAGCCAGATCGGTCCCGGCCGAAGCAGGCATTCCGTCCGAAGAAGGTACTCGAGCTGCGCATCTGTTTGCTCGAATTGCAGCAGCACCTCGTCGGCTTGCGGCCACCGGGCGAGCGTGATCCTCTGGGCACCATGTAAACACCTGCCCCTGGCGAGTGGCCGGCCACTTCCACCGGCCACCACACATCGCGATCCGGTCAGTATCTCCCGAGCCCGGGGAAAGCGAAGCAGCAGATGCGACAGGTCAGGGATCTCGATTGACGCTTCCCAGGACTGTCCTTGAGGCTCCGTCGGTCGAAGTACGAGGCGCGGTTCGATCCCGAGTGCCGCGGCCTCCGCTCTTGCCTCCTCCGGGCGACTGATGGTTGATGTTGTGCTTCGACCGAGTATGCCAAGGCCTCGCACCTGCGCACGTTCCTTGGCGAAACGGCGCGCGCCTCGGAGCCACTCACGCGCACGGCGCTCGCGATCAAGGTCCTGGCCGATCCGGCGAAGCGTTGCCGGGTGTATCAGATTGTCGGAACTAGACTCTCCTTGTAGGAGAAGAGCGGCCGCAATCTGACCCATAAGCTGTGTCTCCTGTGCGAGGTTCTGGAACCGCGACGTGGCGTTCCAACTTCGCGCAGCGATGACTTCTCCCAGCGTTGCGGGCGACTCCAGGAGGTTTCCAGAAAACAAGTGTCTCAACTCGTACAGGATTCGCGCGAGCTGTCGTTGCAGATCCTTTGGGAGAATGGCATGTGTGATCGGCCAGCAGATGATAGAGAAATGCTCAGCCCATGAACCGGTCGGGACGGCACCCCCAAACTGCCTCTGGAATTGGCGGTAGCAATCACGAATCCAGTAGCGATCGCCATTCAGGCTCCAACCCGGGGTCTTGAGTTCGAAGGTTTGCCAGTATTCGTCGCCCGAATACCGGTAGCCGAGTTCGGAGGAGTAGACAATCCAAGGCAGCGCGTGATCTTTTGAGGGTGGACGGTCCACGATGTGCGCGCGCACTGCCGTCGTGATCGCCTGAACCTCATGCAGATCAAGGCCGTGCTCAAGACCGAAGATCGGCCTTTCAGACCCATCACTGCATCGACGGCCTCGAAGTTCCGCGAAATGTCGTGCGAGGCGCTCGTGCAAGTTCCGAAGTTCGGTGTCCGTCACCATTCTGATCCGGGTCCGCCGTTGAGCAAACAATCCATGATCCCGCGCCGGGCGAATCTCTTGTAACGCTTATCCCAGGCCGCTCTCGGCACGATCCACCGATTCAGACAGAAGTCGGCGATCTCCGAGGTCGGCAGGGTGCAGGAACGAACGTTCTTGTGCCTCCCCAACAAGATGTCCTGCCAGTTGCTGGCTACCGGAATGGCATAGACTTCCCGCTCTACGCCGTGCTTGAGGATGCCGTTTCCGTCAATGCCGATCTTCTCCAAAGCGGCCCGAGCAACACGGATTCTCCAGTTTGATCCCATGCCGAAGCGATGCCCTGAAGCGTACGGGTGCCCTGTGGCCTCCAAGTAGCCTCGCAGCGATTCGAAGATCTCCCCGGACAAGTGAAAGTGGCCGAACCCCTTTGTTGTGCCAATCCTCAGGTATCGAGCACCGTTTGGTATGGCAAGTCGGTTGTAGATGGAAGAGCGCCCTAGGGCAGATGTCGTCGTGAGTAGCACAAGGCGAGCGCGATTCTCCTTCTTACTGATCACGGCTTCGCGCCCTATGTACTTCCGCTCGTACGCCCTCTTGACTTCGGAGCTTGCCATCAAGGCTGCGACAAGCTTGCCACCTATGACCCGGGAATAGGGAGGAACAGCGCCAACCACATAAGCATCCATGACGTGAACGAGTCGCTCACATCGATCTTCGTGAGTCCACCCAATCCAGCTGTCGCGGGCAGAGAGATTGAAAACGGGGTCGCCTAGAGCAAAGAGTCCTATTAGGCACCCATTCTGACGGTCTCGAACTAGAAACCGGAGCCGGCGGCCGAAACCTTGGGAGACGGGCACAGACCACAGCAGGCACGCGAATCTAAACAGGCGGGATTCCAGAGATTGGGCAGTGACTTCTACAAGTTCCGGATCAATGGAAGCAGGATCGACCTGTCTGCCTGTGGCGAAATGATTGGCCAACTTCCGACCGTGAGCCTCAATGAACGACCCGTTCCGCTCCAAAACCTGCAGGCGCTGTGCCGCATGGAGATCACGTATCTTCTGCTTGGTCAGCTCAGCATCGACAAAGTAACCATCGCAATTCTTGGAGAATCCAAGATCCAGGAGATGTCGGTGAATGGCTCTCCGTAGCGAGATAGCGCTCGGAAGGTCGTTGCCAGAACGCGAGTCCCGGGCTGCCACGGTCAGACGTCCCCCTTCCCCGTGGAGCCGAACTTGGGGCCTGCAGAACTTTTCTTTCTTTGCGATGCCCTTCCAGTTGAACTCAGCGGGGAATCATCTCCGCCGCTGGCCTTCACCCACTCGTCCACTTCGGAGAGCTTGAAGCGGAGCAGGCGTCCCACCCAGTGGGCTGGGAAAGCCTTCGAGTCGATCCATCGATAGATCGACTCCTTCGCCACCCCCATGTGGGCGGCCACGTCCTCCACGCCTACCCAGCGTTCTTCAGTTGCCATTCTCGTATCCGTCCGGTCATGCGAGGAATCTCCAGTCGAGACAATGAGGTTTCACGAGAGTCTACGAAAGTTAGCGACGTTCGTCAACGGGAGGCTCGTGCCCACCAGATTGAAAAGGCCCAGCCAAGCATGAGATCGGGGACACTCATGGCTTGCGCCTTCGCCCTGCCGAAGAAAGGCCCGGTCAGCGTTCGACCGGGCCTGGGAGGGAGTTAGGCGTTGAGGACGGCGCGGAGGCGGTTTGAGAGGGAGCCGTCCTTGTCGGTCTTCTCCACGAGGAAGGAGACTTTCTCGGAGACGTTTGCACTCCGGCTTCCCGACTTCACTGCCAGCTTCGAGGGCGACGTCTACTACTGGGAGCACCTCGGCATGTTGAGCATGCCGAGCTACCGCGAGGCGTGGGAACGAAAGCGCCAGTGGTACGAGGACAACGGTTACGCAAATCGCCTGATTACGTCCGAGGACGGGCCGAACGGCAGTATTGACGCGGTATTGATTGAGCAGACCGCACAACAGCGGATTCTTAAAAAATAGACTCGTGATTCAGCAGGAGCGCGTGATCCCATCGGAGTCCAGCAAGGCGGAGAAAGCCCCGTGCTGCTCTCCGTGTTCTCGATCTGTGCGATGGGTCCGCAGGGATCCCCCCGGTGATCGCCGGTCGGCGGACCATGTCTGGGAGCGATGAGGACGAGGCGAAGCATGCCCATAGCCCGCATCACCCGGGCGGGGGTGATACCCCCCTGCAGGACTAAGTCGGCCCGGGGCGGCGCCCTTATCCAACATGGCCCGGCACTTTGATGGCCGGAAGTCCCATCACCCCGCGGCTCGCTCCCTGGACGTTTCGCCCTTTGCTCGCGGCATCTTAAGATTGTGACAATTCATTGACACAGCGCCGCGATTCGAATACTGTCAAGCTGATCCCCTGTAGCTCAGTTGGTAGAGCGGGTGGCTGTTAACCACTAGGTCGGCAGTTCGAGTCTGTCCGGGGGAGTTTATGAGAAGGCGGCCCCAAAACTGACGGCTAAACGAACGGCGGCACACCTTTGACGTCGAGGATGAGATCATGGCCAAGCGAGACGAGCTGATCTGAGAAGCTGGAGAAGAGAATGAGGCAGCGGGCGAATGTGGAAGTCCTTCTCACGATCCGCTGGAGCGTCGTGTAGCGAGGATGACGATGTCCCAGAACCTTGAACGACTGAAGCGCTTGCTGGCCGAGGTCTTCAAGCTCGACCAAGCCGAGCTGGACTTCGGCATCTACCGCATCATGAACACCAAGCGCGAGGAGATCGTCCGCTTCCTCGACCGAGATCTCCTGCCGCAGATCCGCGAGGCCTTCCAGGCCTATGAGACCGAGAACCGCGGGGCGCGGTTGAGGCGGAGCTGGCCGAGGCCGTTGAGAAGGCCAAGGAGCTCGGTGTCGATCCCGAGACGACACAGAAGGTGAAGGAGATCCGCGCGAGGCTAGTGGAAGCCGTGGACGTGACCGCCCTGGAGAACGAGGTCTACTCGCACCTCTACAACTTCTTCCGCCGGTACTACCAAGAGGGCGTCTACGCCGTTCCCTACGAAGGCGAGGAGGTCAAGCTCCACTGGACCAACCACGACCAGTACTACATCAAGACGAGCGAGTACCTGCGGGACTACAGCTTCAGGCTTCCCTCCGGCAAGCGTGTCCACTTCAAGCTCGCCCAGGCGGACACCGAGAAGGACAACAACCACGCCACGAACGGCAACGAGCGCCGGTTCATCCTGTCCCAAGAGCAGTCACTGGCCGAGGAGAACGGCGAGCTCGTGGTCCGGTTCGACTACCGTCCACACCCAGACAGGGCCAAGCAGGCGGACTTCAACTCGGCGGCCGTGGACCGCGTCCTCAACCAGACCACGGGATTCGACGACTGGCGGCGGGAGCTCGCGTCCTTGCGGCCCACCGATAAGAACGCCAACCGCACGCTCTTGGAGAAGCATCTCACGGACTACACCGCGCGGAACACCTTCGACTACTTCATCCACAAGGATCTAGGCGGCTTCCTACGGCGCGAGCTGGACTTCTACATCAAGAACGAGGTGATGCATCTCGACGACGTGGAGAGCGACACCGCGGCCCGCGTGGAGCAATACCTGTCAAAGATCAAGGCCATCCGCCGGATCGCCCACAAGATCATCGACTTCCTGGCCCAAATCGAGGACTTCCAGAAGAAGCTCTGGCTCAAGAAGAAGTTCGTGGTGGAGACCCAGTACTGCGTCACACTCGACCGCATCTTCGCCGTTGAGGACGAGAAGGCCCGCAACTGGCTCATCGACGAGATCATCAAGAACGACGCGCAGCGGGAGGAATGGGTCCGGCTCTTCGCAATCGATGAAATCAAGGGTGACCTAGTGACGTCGGGCTATAGCAAGCCGCTGAAGCCCGAGTTCTTGAAGGCCAACCCCTTTATGGTTGTGGACACAAGGCACTTCGGGCATGAGTTCAGAGACCGAATCTTGGGGTCACTTCAGGATCTCCACTCGGCACTCGACGGTCACTTGGTACAAGGGGATAACTTCCACGCCGTCGAGCTGCTTCAGACGCTGTACCGCCGCGACGTTCAGTGTCTCTACCTGGACCCACCGTTCAACACGTCGGAGGTGACCTTCACGTACAAAAACAACTACAAGCACTCTTCGTGGTTGAGCATGATGTGTAGTCGCGCCGAAGCCTGCCTGCCCCTCCTTTCCACCTCCGGCGTTGTCTTGGTCGCCATCGACGATGAGGAAGCATTCAATCTCAAGCAGTTGCTTGATGGGGTGTTTGGCGCTCAGAACTTCCTCGGCACAGTTGTGGTCCAGAACAATCCTCGCGGGAGGACCATAAACGCGTTCTTCGCCACGAGCCATGAGTACTACTTGGCCTACGCAAGGAATGCGGCCAAGGCGTCCATCGCCAACCTCGCGCTCACGCCAGAACAGGCTGCGAATTTCGAGTACAAGGACGACGTATCGGAATACCGCTTGCTGCCATTCAGGCGCAGCGGTGGGCTCTCTACACCCCAAGAGAGGCCTAACTCCGAATATCCCATCTACTACGACCCGAAGTCGAAGTGGATTGATGTCGAAGCGTTTTCTGGTGCAATCAAGATCATGCCAGTCGACTCGTCCGGCGCTCGTCGTGTGTGGCGGCTAACGAGACCTTCCCTGATGGCAGCTGTGCAGCGCGGCGACATCGTAATCACACAGAGCAGAGAGCAGTTCACCATCTACATGAAGGACAGGATCAAGGAGGGACGTAAGCCCAAAACAGTGTGGGCAGACTCGAAGTACGACGCCTCCTCACACGGGACCATCCTCTTGAAGCACATCTTGGGAGAGAGAAGGCTCTTCAGCTATCCGAAATCGTTTTATTCCACGCTCGATGCGCTCCGGTGCGGTGTTGGCGGAGCAGAGGAGGCCGTCATCCTAGACTACTTCGCCGGCTCGGGGACAACCGGCCATGCCGTGATTGAGCTAAACAAGGAGGATGAAGGTAGGCGGAAGTACATCCTGGTGGAGATGGGAGACTACTTCGACACGGTCCTCGTGCCCGAATCAAGAAGATCGTTTATTCGAAGGACTGGAAGGATGGTAAGCCCGTATCCCGTGAGGGCACGAGTCACATGTTCAAATGCGTTCACCTCGAATCCTACGAGGACGCGCTCAATAATCTTGAGCTGAAACGCACAGACCCGCAGCGGGAACTCCTGAAGCAGCCTAGCTTCCGGGAGGACTACGTCCTGCGGTACATGCTCAACGTCGAGGCCCGAGAGAGCCCGTCGCTTCTGAACGTCGAGCGCTTCGAAGACCCGTTCAACTACAAGCTCAACATCGCCACGGGAACCGCCGGCGGGACGAAGCCGACAGTCGTTGATCTCGTGGAGACCTTCAATTACCTGATCGGCCTCCGCGTGAGGACGATTGACGACGTCCGGGGGATCCGTGTCGTCACGGGAACGAACCCGCAGGGCGAACGCGTGCTCATCCTCTGGCGGAAGACGAAGGAGCTGGACAACGACGCCTTGGACGCATGGTTCCGCAAGCAGGGCTACAACACCAAGGACCAAGAATACGACGTCATCTACGTGAACGGTGACAACAACCTGGGAAACCTCCGCAAGGCCGACCAGACGTGGAAGGTTCGGCTCACGGAGGAGGAGTTCAGGCGGCTCATGTTCGACATGCAGGACGTCTAGGGAGGCTCAAGCGTGCCGAGAGGACAACCCAGACGTGGGAACCCGGGAGCCCGGGGCGACGAGCAGAGGCCCCTGCGCTTCGAGCAGCGGCTGCTGCTCTATCAGTGGTTGCTCACTCTCTTCGGCGTGGGCAGCTTCGAGCGCCTGACCGCCAACATGAAGGCCCCGGAGTACGAGGGCTTCGATGAGAACAACGTCTCCCGCTTCCACCATAAACTGAAACTACTCTTCGACAGGCCCGAGCTGCCTCATGACCTGCTCCTGGCCTACGACCAGAACATCGCGCGCCACTGGCGACGGATCACGGAGAGGCGGAACCACGCGGGAGCGTTCCTCTATCCGAAGTACTTTCAGTACCTGGCGCTGCTCTTCGCCGAGATCTACCTCGACCGCTACTTCCACGACCCGGAGAGGCTGCTCGCGCAACTGAACGGCCAAGTGGATGCCTTCAACCGGGGCGAGTATCCCGTGCCGGGCGTGACCGGCGGGCCGATCCCGGAGGCGAGTCGCGTCGAGCCGTACACGAGGCAGGACCTGAACAAGATCGCGTTCTGGATGGCGACCGGAAGCGGCAAGACGCTTCTCATGCACATCAACATCCTCCAGCACCAACACTACCTGAATCTGCACGGCGATCGGCGGATGAACCGCGTCATCCTGCTGACGCCGAACGAGGGGCTCTCGCACCAGCATCTGGAGGAGTTCCAGCTTTCGGGGATTGACGCCGAGCTCTTCTCGAAGGAGGGGCGGAGCCTCTTCACCGGCCGCGCGGTGGAGATCCTCGACATTCACAAGCTGCGGGAGGAGATGGGCGAGAAGACCGTGGCCGTGGACGCCTTCGAGGGGAACAACCTGGTCCTCGTGGACGAGGGGCATCGGGGGACGAGCGGCGCGGAGATCGGCGCCTGGATGCAGAAGCGGAACCAGCTCTGCGAGAACGGCTTCTCGTTCGAGTACTCGGCGACTTTCGGCCAAGCGGTGAAGGCCAGCGGAAACCGAGCGCTGGAGCAGGTCTACGCGAAGTGCATTCTGTTCGACTACTCGTACAAGTACTTCTACGGAGACGGCTACGGCAAGGACTACCGCATCCTGAACCTGGCCGACGACTCGGACGAGAACGTGCGCCGTCAATACCTAACCGCCTGCCTCCTCTCGTTCCATCAGCAGCTGAAGCTCTACCGAGAGCAGACCGGCACGTTCCGGCCGTTCCTGCTGGAGCACCCGCTCTGGATCTTCGTGGGCGGCAGCGTCAACGCGGTCCGCACGCAGAACCGGCGGAAGGTCTCCGACGTCGTGGACATTCTTCTGTCGCTGGCGACCTTCGTGCGGGAGCGAGACGAGAGCGTGGCATCCATCGAACGGCTGCTTGCGGGACACTCCGGCCTCTTGGACGCCAAGCGGCGGGAGCTCTTCTTGGGGACGTTCCGGTATCTGAACACGCTCGGCCTCACTGCCGATCAGGTGTTCGACGACATCCTGCGCGTGCTCTTCAATGCGCCCACCACTGCCGCGCTCCACGTCGAGAACCTGAAGGGCACGGACGGCGAGGTAGGGCTTCGACTTGGCGACAACGAGGCCTTCGGCGTGATCAACGTCGGCGACGCCTCGGCGCTCTGCAAGCTCTGCGACGAGCAAGGGGAGCTGGTTGTCACGGAGAAGGAGTTCTCCGGCTCCCTCTTCCGCGCCCTCAACGACGAGGCGTCCACGATCAACATCCTGATCGGGTCCAAGAAGTTCACCGAGGGCTGGTCGAGCTGGCGGGTCAGCACCATGGGCCTGATGAACATCGGACGCAACGAGGGCCCGCAGATCATTCAACTCTTCGGTCGCGGCGTCCGGCTCAAGGGGAAGGACTTCTCGCTCAAGCGGAGTCGGAGGCTGCAGGGGCAAGCCGCGCCCAAGAACATCGAGATCCTGGAGACGCTCAACATCTTCGGCATTCGCGCCAACTGCATGCGCCAGTTCAAGGAGTACCTCAAGGACGAGAGCCTGCCGGCGAACGAGGATCGAATCGAGTTCGTGCTTCCGGTCATCAAGAACCTGGGGAGCAGGAAGCTGAAGATGGTTCGCCTCCGGGAAGGAATCGACTTCAAGAAGGACGGACCGAAGCCCGCCTTGGACAAGCCTCCCGTGTATCTCGTCCGCCACCCGGTCGTGGTGGACTGGTACCCCAAGCTGCCGCGGGGTGACCAGGGGCCAGCGTATCGCTTCGACGAAGTGAAGTGGTCGCGCACAGGGCCGCAATGTGGGGAGCCCTCCGATGACTGATTCCGTCCCCGTCGACGGGGACCGCTACGATGAAGTGCGGGCCGCGCTTGGCGAGCTCGATCGGGCCGCGAACGCAAGCATCTGCGGATATCTCACGCAAGTTGTGTACACCGCGCTCTCGTGGCTCGATCTGACCGGCGACGAGGTGCTCGTCGTCGAAGGGCGTGAGGACGTTGACAAGATCCTCTTGGACTCCGACGACCGAATCAGGGAGGTGAACGAGGTTCAGCTGAAGGACCTCAGTTCGGCCGTGAATGCGCGCTCCGAGGCAGTATGGGAGTCCATTTTCAACTTCCTCTTGTCGTACCAATACCACCAGGAAGCTGGGCGCCGTGCGAAGATGCACTTCGCCACCACTGCCAGCCTGAAAGGACAGGCCGTTTCTGGGTCCACTGGCCTACGACAGACCGCGAAAACGACGCGGCTTGATCTTGAGGTGGACGTGATATCGACGTGGGCGTCGCTTGCCGAAATGGAGGAGGCAGAGCGCTCGACGGCGGTCCCGAAGCTGGCACGCTCGGTTCGAGGGCTGTTCGATGCTTATCTTCGACCGAACCTTCCCTGTCAGGATGTGACAGAGAAGAGTGCGGAGCAGAAACACGCCGAATCGGTTCTCGCCGTCATCGATCAACACGATGCCAACTCGACGTGGGCGGACTTCTTCGGAGCGGTTTCCTGGCTGGTCGATCTCGACGCAGCGCAAGGATTGGCGGAACAACTCCAGGGCAAGATCGCGGCAGACCCACGATTGTCGGGCCTTCCAGACGCGGAGCTTGCTCAGGTCCTCATCTACCGAGTGCTGTCGGCAGCGTCGCAGGACGACCTGACAGCTCGCTTCCTGACCCGTGACGGTCTCCAGGCCATTGCGGAGGAAAGCGCGGATTCGCTCCGCCGATGGGCTGACCGCCATGGCTTGGTGCATCTCTCCCAGTGGCAGCTCGTTGTCGAGGAGACGCTCATCAACCACGGTGAGCGACTCGACGAGCTTGAGTCTGCTGTCGCCACAGCCATGCCGACGCTCGACCGGGCTCGCTCATCGATCTCCGACTTCACCCGCTCCGCGCGTCGACGCGTGCGGGTTGATGTTGGCGGTGTCCACGTGAGTCGCCAAGCCCAGCTTACGGCCCTGGACGACAACTTGAGGTCTGTGCGCGCAGTCGTAGTCCTGGGAGCTTCAGGCGCTGGTAAATCGGCTCTTGTGAGGAGCTACACCGAAGGGCTTGAGTCCGACGAGGGGCTTACTCTCTGGCTTGGCGGGGACTCACTGGAACGTCCTGACCTGGCAGCCCTTCAAGCGGACATCAGTTGCGGCCTGCCCCTGCAAACGGTGTTCGAATCGCATCCCGGTCGCGCAACGCTCGTGATTGATGGCTTGGACCGGATCTTTGAGGATACCGCTCTTAAGCTGCTTGCCGACTTGCTTGACGCTCTGGGTGTTGGAGGCACGACGGCTTCGTGCGACCTCGTGGTGACATGCCAGACGCCGGAGTGGCCGCGGCTCGAACGCGTGCTCCGGCGGCAAGGCGTCGAGGTATCGGGCTGGCCGATTCATGAATGCTCAGCACCCGGCAAAGAGGAGCTGAAACCTGTTTGGGACGCTATTCCAGCTGCCCGCCGCCTCGCCCTCGAGCCGCGGCTCGCGCCGCTGTTTCGGAACCTCAAGGTTCTCGACTTGGTCGCTTCCCAGCTTGCCGACGGAGCAGACCTCGACGCGGCGCGGTTCGTGGGTGAATCGAGTGTCGCTACGTGGTTCTGGGATCTTGAGGTCGCCTCAGGTGCTCAGCGCAGAGCCCGAGACGTGTTCGCCATGCGCCTGGGCGAGTTGCAGGCCGATCAACTCTGTCTTTCAGTGTCGCTCACCGCTCTTTCGGTCGGAGACGCTTTGATCGTGGCTGAGCTCGAGGCCGATCGCGTCTGCGTCGTCGACGAGCGCAACCACGTGCTCTTCGCCCACGACTTGTTCGCCGACTGGGCACGGTTACGTGTGCTGCAGTCTCGTGACGCTAACCTGGAGGCTTACCTCCGGCCACGAGTCGACTCGCCGCTCTGGCACCGCGCAATTCGACTCCTCGGTGCTTCTATCCTCGACGAACGGAATGATGTCGACCGTTGGAGGGACCTGTTCGGGGTGCTCCAAGAGATCGGGGGAGATTCGGCGGCGGCTCTACTGCTTGAGTCTATCGTGTTCGCCGCCAATGCCGCTGATCACCTGGAGTTGCTGGCGGGGGAACTCTTGGCACCCGAGTCCGCGCTCCTCGATCGGCTGCTCGGTCGCTTCTTGGCCTTCGCCACGCTCCCTGATCCCCGCATGCGAGAGATTGGCCGCTCGATCGGGATGAGCGACGCGAAGGTCTCGGCTCTCTACCGATATCCGAACTGGCCGTATTGGCCAGCGGTCATACGCTTCCTACACCGACACCGAGATCGTGCGACGAAGGTGGCCCCGCGCCGTGTGGCGCAAGTCGTGAAGCTGTGGCTGGAGCACACTCCGGCAGGGACGGGGCTTCGGCGCGAGACCGGAGAGCTCGGTCTCCTGCTCGGGCGGCACGCCATCGATGAACGATGGTCTCTCCGAGACGACCACACCGAGCTTCTGTCCGTGGCTCTTGCTGGAGTGCCCGAGTGCGAAGACGAAGTCGTCGCGTTTGCCCTAGTTGTGGCCGAGCGAACAACGGAGCAGAAACCAGACGCGCCGAGCCGTTCGATCGTCGACCGCATGCACCCGGACTTTGACCCGAACGAGCCGATGCCCCCGCCGGCTCCCGATGGCCCGCGCAATCGCGTCGACAAGGACTTCGCCGCCATCGTGCTGAAAGGGCACGCGATAATGCCCCTGATGCGTCGAAGACCGGCCGTCGCAAGTGAGATCATCCTGGCGTGTCTTCTGGCTTCAAGACACATCGGGGAGCGATACCGTCACCAAATCGATGAGTGGGGGATCGACTTGGCGTTCACCTGCGGGAGCTGGTCTCCTGCGGGCTACTTTCGTGGCCCATTCGCTGCACTGCTCCAAGTCGACTACACGCATGGGCTCGACGCGATCGCGCGCCTCGTGGACTTCGTTGCTGCTCAGTGGGCAGAGCGTAGGCGACGGGAAGGTGGGCGCGATCAGTACCTCTACGATCCAGACTCGCCGGGTCAGCTGCACGCCGACATTGGAGGCGTCCAGCGCACTTTTCTTGGCGATGGCCGAATCCTCGGTTGGTCGGCCGGGCTAGGATTGCCGATTCCAAGCGAGATCCTGACGTCTGCATTGATGGCGCTCGAGCAGCACCTCTACATGGCATTGGATGCCGACGCCGACGTTGAGTCGATGGTTCGTGCGGTTCTAGACCGCACCAAATCAGTGCCGTTCCTGCACGTACTGTTGGACGTTGGCAGGAAGAAGCTATCCTTGTTCGAAGGGCCTCTCCTGCCTTTGCTTGGTATCCCAGAGCTCTACTCTTGGGAGATCACGGTTCAGACACAGGGCCGGGCGCATCTCACGCTCTTCTCGTCACTCGAAGGTGAGTTCGTGATGCGCATGATCCATGAGTTCAACTCGCATCCCCACCGCAACCAAGACCTACGCCATGTTGCCGTGCAGCTGTTTCTCACGAGCGAGGTCGTGTCCGAGTTCCTGACCGCAAAAACGGCGGAATGGGCGAAAAGAGTCGAAGGGCTCCAACCAGGGCGGGAACGCGACCTTCTGCAGCAGCTCGGGATGATGTTCGTCAAGGACAACTACGAGGTTGTGGACCTGGGAGACGATCGTGTCGGGTTCGTGAATGTAGCGCTCCAGGAGCGAGCCGAAGCGATGCAGGAGGAGATGGCATCTCTCAATATGCTGCCTCCTCGCTGCCGACGGTTGCTGGATGAAGAGGAGCGCCTTGTCGATGACGACTTGGAAGCGTTCGTTGGCACGCTGAAGCGCGTCGAGAGTGCGTGGACACAGTACGAAGAGCACGGGCCGGATGCGGGAAGTGTTGACGATGAGGGGCTGCAGGCCGAGTTGATGCGAACCCACGCTGCAGATTCCCCGGCCAACGCCCTAGCCGGCGGGATCGCGGTGCTGCTTTGTCTACACTACGAGTGGGTCGCGGCGCAGCCCGAGTTGTTGGAGTGGTGCCGCGATTCGCTTGTCGGGGTGGTGCTACACCCACCGCCTCGCCACAGCATGGACGTCCACGAAAGCGTATTCACATGGACGTGGAATTGCTTTGCGGCTGAGGCCGCGGTGGCGCTCTGGAGGCGAAGTCCTGAAGACCCCGATCTGAGAAGGCTGGTCGCGATCCTGGCGTTCTCGTACCACAACGCCGCCGTTGCGTTGCTCATGAGGAGCGCCGGCCTGATCGTTCAGGAGCGCTTTGTCGACCTTCAGCGACTGCGCAGGCTCGTTTTCGAGCACGCCCACATCCGAAAGCGCATGCAGTTCGTCCGCCAGCTGGCTCAGTACCGGGACGAGATTGGAGAGGACGAAGTCCAGCAGGCGTTCCGAGACTTGGACGATTGGTATCAGAGGCAGGTTGAGGACTTTGGCGAGGGGCGTTCGGGCACAATTGCCCTGGAGTGGACGAACATGGACAGCACCGGACTGTTCGCTGACCGAGACGACCTTCGTCGGCAACGATTCGGTGGCTACCTGCTGGACTTTAAATTGGTACGAGCAGCTCACGAGTCGGCGTGGGCGCTTGATGAGGCGACTTCCGCAGAGGAGCGCGCATACCGCGTCTGGTTTCTAAAGGCGGCCCTGGACTTCTGGACAACGCTGGTGACAGAAGACCGCCGGGAGGACGTGAGCCGGTATCCGGGAGAGGATGAGCGTTGGCTCCTGAACCGACTTGCTGCGGCCATCAGGGTGATGACGCCCGAGGAAAGACCCGAAGAGATCTGGGAACGACTCGTCAACCTGCCAACCGATGCCCACCACTGGTCAGAGGTCTTCCTCGACTCGTTCTTTCGACAGAGCCTCGCTGCTGACCCCGTGCCTGACACCTTCGCAGAGCAGATCCAGCGCCTCGTCGACCGGACCCTCGCGCTTGCACCTGAGCAGCGATGGGCCTCGCGAGAGGACGTATGGCAAGCGCTGTACGGAGTGCACCGATACACCCGCGATCTCTGGAAAGTGCGGCACGCCGCGGTCGCAGCCAGCTTGTGGCCATTGATGAAGGAGTGGCTCGCTCGGGACCCCGCCGCAAAGAACGCCGAGGCCGTGGCTCGGTGGCTCACCACCGAAGCGGCAGATGGCCTCCGCCTGGACGGCCTTCTCGTGTTGAGCGAGGTGGTGCGTTCGTCCGACAGCTGGTGGTCCAACTACGACCGCAATTTCGCGGAAGACGCGGTTGCTGATGCGCTCCAGCTGGTGTGGCAGGAACAGGCATCTGCCGTACGAAGCTCAGATGAAGTGCGAACAGCGTTTCAGTTGCTTCTTCGGTGGCTGGGCGATCGACAGCACGCTCTGGGCCTCGAGCTGTTGGGTCGAATCGGCCAGCTGTAGTTTCGCCTTGGCGTCTCGCGCTCTCACCCGGCCCCTGGTTCACGCAACCACGCCCCGTCAGCCCCACCTCTCGCAAGCCCAGCAAGAACAGACACTTGCGAGAGCCACCCACGCCTAATACCACAAGCACATCGGCCCGAAGGAGGAGATGGGCAACAAGGGAGCCTCACTCTCAAACCGCCTGCGGGCCACCCTCAACGCCTAACCCCTCCCACCTGCCTGCGCCGCAGGGCGGTGGACAAGTCGGGTCCGGCCGAAGGACTAACCGGGCCTCCTCCGGTTGAACCCCGGCGACCCCGGACAGACGGTTGACAACAACCCGCCTTGCAGCCTATCATATGTGAACCACATGTGCCCCGCGCGTCTACAGCAAATAAGGTTCTGAGGTGTCACCATGAAGAAAGAGGACGTCCCGGCGCTTATCCGGGAGCTTCGACAACAGCTTGATCTGACGCGGGGGTAGTTCGCCCGGAAGAACGACATCACCTACAGCACGGTGAACCACTGGGAGAACGGCAAGGGCGTCCCGCTTCCATTTTCTCGTGAAGCGACTCCTTGAGATGAAATGAGGAACTGGATTCCCGGGACACGAAACCAAGGAGGAAAACGCCGAGATGAGTGAGAAGGTTCCCACAGTGACGACGAAGGACGACAGCAATCTGGCTCCGGGCGACGTGGTGTCGGGCTTGGAGTCCTCCGAATTCGTCGAGATACAGCGTGTAAGTCCCTTCAGCGACAAGACGCTGGTAGAAGGAGTCGGATGCCATTCCCAACTGATGGTGAAGCGTCTGCTGACCGCCGAGGAGCTGGCGAACCTCGTCAAGGTTCGTGGCCAACAGCATACGTTCGATGGCGACGCCAGGCTTTTCCTACTCGGCACCGAGGCGGAGCGCATCCGCATCGCCCACCAGTTCGATCCTCTCTTCGCGGTGAACTCCAGCATCGTTGATCCGCTTCCTCACCAAGTGGAAGCGGTTTATCGATACCTCCTCCCACTGCCGCGAATCCGGTTTCTGCTCGCCGATGACACGGGTGCGGGCAAGACGATCATGACCGGACTTCTGATCAAGGAGCTGCTCTTCCGGGGAGTGCTCCAGAAAGTCCTGATTATCACGCCGGGCGGCCTGACGAAACAGTGGAAGGAAGAGGAGCTCCAAGAGAAGTTTGGGCTCTACGCGCGGCTCGTGAACCGGGCATCCTTTGATGCCGAACCGGACCAGTTCTCCCGCTATGAAGAGGGCATCTTCGTCATGTCCATCGATTTCCTCGCCCGGAATGAAGGCTGTCTCAAGGCGGCCTCTAAAGCCCAGTGGAACCTCGTGGTGGTCGACGAGGCCCACAAGCTATCGGCCTATGAAAACAGCACCAAACTGGAAGAGAGCAAACGATACAAGGCGGTGAAGGCGCTCGCACGCAAGACCGACCACCTGCTCTTCCTCACTGCGACGCCGCACCGAGGACGGAAGGACTCGTTCCGCCTGCTGCTCCTGCTCCTCGACGAGGATCTCTTCCAGAAGGATGAACACGTCGCCGACCGGGTTCGCGAGCAGGCAGCACCTTACGGAGCATCGGGCGAGGAGGACTTCGAGGACGAGCGCCCGATCAGCAAGGCGCGAAACCGTTTCTTCCTTCGTCGGCTGAAGGAAGAGATGGTCGATTGGGACAACCGTCCCCTCTTCAAGGAGCGCCATACGAAGACCACGGGCTACAAGCTCACCCCGGAGGAAAAGACCCTCTATGACGAGGTGACAAGCTACGTCCGCTCGAAGTACAGGGAGGCCAAGGAGAAGAAGAACCGGAATGTAGAGCTGACCCTCATGGTCATGCAGCGACGTCTGGCCAGCAGCCTCTACGCGATCACACGGACCCTCGACAACCGCCTCCGGGCCCTCAACGAGGTTCTCTCCATACTGAGTGATCCGAGCCATTCAAAGACGGAGAAGAAACGGCTGCTCCGGGGGACTTCCGATCCCGGCGACCCACCCGACATTACAGAATATGAGGAACTTACGGAGGAGGAACGGGACCGGATCGACCAGCGGATCTTCCGCCAAGTCCTGACGGATGACCCGATCAAGATAAAGGAAGAACGGAACGAGGTCGAGATGCTTTTCCAGCTTGCTGACAACCTGAAGCACCACAATGAAGCGAAGTTCGCGGAACTTCTCACCGTTCTTGAATCCTCGGACGTGATCCGCGCGGAGGATGAAAAACTTCTGATCTTCACCGAATACCGTGCCACGCTTGACAACCTCGCCAAGCGACTTGATGAGAAGGGGTACACTGTCACCACGATCCACGGCGGCATGGACGTCGACTCGCGCAGGCAGGCCCAGCGACAGTTCCGCACGCGCGCCAAGATCATGGTCGCCACGGACGCGGCAGGTGAGGGCATCAATCTTCAGTTCTGTCGCTACCTCATCAACTGGGACATCCCGTGGAACCCGAACAGGCTCGAACAGCGAATGGGGCGCATCCACCGCTACGGTCAGGCTGACGACGTTTGGGTCTACAACTTCGTTGCCCAGAATACTCGGGAGGGATCGGTTCTCCAGAAGGTCCTCTCAAAGCTGGACGTCATGCGGGAGCAGATGGGATCCGATCGGGTCTACGACGTGATCGACGAATGGCTGTAAGGATGTGCCGCTGGTCCGGCTAATCGAGAGCGCGATTGATACCGACGATGAGTCGGCAGGTGCCCGAGAAACCGAAGCAGCGTTGACCAAGGCATCGGACAAGAGGGCCGCAGGGCTCATGACCCTCCAGAAGAAGCCCTCCCTCGCCTCACACCTGGATTTGAAGTCCGCGCGCGAGCTGCGGGATGCGTCGGACGAGCGTCGGCTGCAACCCCTCTTCATCCAGCGGTTCTTCGAGCGCGCCTGGACGGCTTGCGAGGGGACCATCCGAATGGACGAGCACTTCCCAGTGTGGCATATCGGCTCGACGCCGTCCACGCTGCTGGACCTCGCCCGCGAGCGCCGGCAGCCTCTCTCTGACAATTACGACACGCCCTTCGTCTTCGACAAACAGCTCGTCAGCGTCGCAAGCAAGGTGAGCGTCTCCGAGCGCACGAAGCTCATGGGCCCCGGGCATCCACTCTTCGACACCCTGATCGAGAGTGCGATCCGGAACGCGCGACAGGCCTTCGTCAAGGGGGCCATCCTTGTGGACCCGAACATCGTCAAGCCCCTGCGGGTCTGGTTCGTACGCTCGACCATTGAGGACGGACGTAGGCAATGGCGACAGGATCGCCGCAAGCCGCCGGCGCACGAGCGGCTGGCCGTAATCGTTCAAGACCACATGGGCCTTCGCGCGACCTCGCCATCGTACATGCTCAACTGCGTTGCTCCAGAGACTGTCGTGCCGGATCCCGACATGAAATCGCGAAGCGGCGAGGAGATTCAGAGGTGGGCCTACGAGAATATCACCGAGCGACAACTCACTCAGGTGGAGGCCGTCCGAGCCGAGGAGCGCGATCTGCGCAGGGAGTACCTGAACACGGCCTTCACGGATCTCATCCTTGAGCTGCAGGGGAAACTGAACGATCTTCAGAAGGCGCAACTCTACGGCGACGACAATGCCGAGGAACGTGAGCGGCTTCGGCGGCGAGTGGAGGACCTGAAGGATCGGAAGGCGGATCGGCTGAAAGAGCTGGAGCTCATGATGGAACTGACCGCCAACCTCCCCGAGCTTCTGACGGAGGCAGTGATCGTCCCAGTTCCCGTTGCCACGGTGGAGAGCGGCGAAGAAACGCCGTCGAAGGGCGTTCCGATGCGACGCGACGACGAGGTAGAGACCATCGCCATGGATGTGGCCATGCGCTACGAACGCGGCCGCGGGTGGATGCCCACGGACGTGAGTAGGGATGGAGAGCACTATGACGTCCGGTCCGAAGGGCCGGGGGGAGAGAAGCGATTCATTGAGGTTAAGGGCCGCGCCCAGTCGGGAGCCATCGTTCTGACGGGCCCCGAGGTAGACAAGCTTCGCCAGCTCGGGGAGCGGGCCTGGCTCTACTTCGTCACCTTCTGCAAGAGCGAGCGCCCTTGGCTGCGCATCATCCAAGACCCCATCTCAAGACTCAACCCGAAAATGCTGTACCGGCAGATCCAGTACCTCGTCGAAGAGGGCGACTGGGCGCGGCAGGGCGAGGTAGTCGAGGCCCCTTCGAAGATAGGGGAGCGAGGCACATGAGCCACGAAAGTAAATTAAGCTGGGATGGCGACCTTGTGGGGCCCGCACTGGGACGAACCGCAAGCGAGGTGATCTGAATTGATGAGTGAGGCCTCCAACAGCACGTGCCCACGCCTGATTGAGGTGGCGTTTCCCATTCGGGAGATTTCGGCGGAGAGCGTTCGAGACAAGAATATTCACCATGCCCACATCAGCCATCTGCACATCTGGTGGGCGCGGCGGCCACTGGCGGCATCACGTGCCTTGGTGTTCGCGTCGCTCGTGCCCGATCCCGACGATCCGCGTTGCCCGGCGGACTTCCGAACCACGGTGGAGCGCCAACTCAAGACGCAGGTGCCGTCGGAATTGAAGCACTACCGTCGGAGGCGGCAGAGTCACCGCGATGAGGACCCGTACCGCCCCTACGAGGACATGCCGGACACGCCGCGGAACCGGCTCCTGATGTTCATTGCCAAGTGGTCGCCCGAGTCCCTGGCGTTTGAGGCGGGGAAGCGGAGAAACGCGGCGGCACCCAAGGAGCTCCTCGACGACCGCTCCCTGGTGAAATGGGAAATCTCCGATCCCGAGAACAGCCAGGGACACGAGGTTCTTCGCATCGCCCGTGAGCTCGTGAAGGTTGCGCACGCAGGCGAAGTCCCTACCGTGCTTGATCCCTTCGCCGGCGGCGGAGCGATTCCGCTTGAGGCGGGTCGGCTAGGGTGCGAGGTCATCGCCAACGACTACAACCCAGTCGCCTATCTCATCCTGCGGGCCACTTGCGAATTTCCGCAGAAGTACGGCAAGCCAGGCAAGAGAAAGGCGCTCATCAAGGAGTTTGGCAAGAAGGTTGAGCGGGAGGTCCAGGTTCCCAATGTCCTGGCCCATGACTTCGAGAGCTGGGCGAGCTGGGTTCTGGAGCGGACCCGAGAGAGGCTTGAGCCGCTGTATCCTGCGGGCGAGGACGGCCGCCCCGTCCTCGCGTACCTGTGGGCTCGGACTGCCCCTTGTTCGAATCCGACGTGCCGGGGCGACATCCCGCTGCTGCGCAGTCTTCTGCTGCGCTCGAAGGGAGAGAAGGTAGGCCTCACTATGGACGTGGACAGGGCGAAAAGGGAGATTCGCTTCGGAATCGCCAAGGGTAAGGCAATCCAGCGGATCGAGGGAACCAAGAGACAAAGAGGGCCTGCCATCTGTCCGTTCTGCGACCAACCAACCTCCGCAAAGGAACTCCGTCAGGCTGGATACGAGGGACGGATGGGACATCGCATGGTGGCGGTGGTTACGATGAACAATGCGGGAAAGGGCTATCGGGCGCCAGAGGAAGCCGACTTGGCTGGATTCGCTCGCGCTGAGAAGATCGACGTTGAGCGCCTTGGAAAGGCTTCCGACCTAAAGGCTTTCCGAAAGACCTCCGATATTCCTGTCGAGTGCCCGCAGGAGTTGATCCTGCCTGAACTCAATGCCGAGGATGCAGACGACGTGTCAAACTCAACGGGAATTCGCGTGCATCTTTACGGCATGAAAACCTGGGGCTCCTTGTTCAATCCCCGCCAGCTTGCAGCCATGCAGACCTTCGTGAAATCCCTTCATGAGGCATTGAAAGCAATTGAGCGCGAAGTCTCCAACAAGGAGTACCGTAAGACCCTAGGCATTTATCTCGGCCTCTGGCTAGATCGTGTGGCGTGCTTCAATACATCGGTATGTAGGTGGGAGGCAGGAAGTGAGTGCAGCCATACGCCTTTTAGCGGCCAAGCCATTCCCATGATCTGGGACTACCCCGAGGTGAACCCACTAGCCGACAGTTCGGGGACGGCCTCCACTCAGCTTAAATACATGCTCAAGGTTATTGAGCACGAGCGCTTCGCCAACGGATCGGCCCCGCAGGTGCCACGGATTCTGTTGGGCAATGCCGCGGCCCTACCGCTCGAAGCGGGGGCTGTCGATTGCGTAGTGACCGATCCCCCATACGACGACGCGATCTCATACAGTGACCTCTCGGACTTCTTCTACGTGTGGCTCAAGCGGAGCATCGGATCGCTGTTCCCCAAGGCGTTCAGCACGCCGCTGACGCCCAAGACGGACGAAGCCACCAGCTTGAGGCACCGGCACGACGGCTCGCAGGAACGCGCCCGTGCCCACTATCGTCGCCTTCTCAAGGAGAGTTTTGGCGAGGCCCTGCGCCTTGTGCGCAAGCCGAAGCTAGTGACAGTGATGTTCGCACACCAGTCCACTGAGGCCTGGACGGCCCTGCTTTCCGCCCTCTTCGAGGCGGGACTGTCGCCCGACGCCACCTGGCCGATTGCGACGGAGTTGCCGAAGACCGCGCTTGCGTTGGGTACGGCATCTCTGGAAACGTCGGTCACAGTGGTTTGCCGCCCACGGGTAGTTGGGAGTGCGGCCTTGTTCAAGGCCGTTCGAGGCGAGATTGAGGAGGTGGTCGGACGTTCCGTCAAGCGATTCTGGTCCTACGGCTTCCGCGGCGCGGATCTCATCGTGGCCTGCTACGGGCCGGCCGTCGGAGTCTTCGGAAAGTACGAGCGTGTGGAGAAGGCGGACGGCACCCCCGTCGGAATTCCCGAACTCCTCGAACTGGCCAAGCAGGCCGCGCGTGACACCATCGCGGGCGAGTTCCGCGGGGACAACCTCTCTACGCTCTACTACGTCTGGGCCAAGCTCTACGGCGCGGCGGAACAGGCCTGGGATGACGCCCGGCTGGTTGTGCAGATCGGCGGCGATGAGAACAACGCCATGGAGATAGCCCGCGAGCACGGAATCTTCGTGGTGGACGGTCCCAAGTGCCGTCTCGCGCTTCTTGAGGACCGCGCCGATCGTCGCGGACTCGGCATCAACCAGAACCCGTCGCACATCGACACGCTCCATCGCAGCGCGCTTCTCTGGAAGGAGGAGAAACGTAAGGAACTGGTTGGATATCTCGGCGAACGCGACCTCTTGGAGGACGGCCCGCTCTGGAAGCTGGCGCAGGCGCTCTTTGAGGTTCTCCCCCGCGACTTGGAGGACTGGAAGCTGGTCAACGCCCTGCTCGGCGAACGCCAGACGCTCCGCGCGGAGGGCAAGCGCACGGCGTACAGGGACGCGCAGGACGAGCTATCCTTCGGCGAAGGAGGTGGGAAACAATCATGAGCGCGACACTCAAACCCTGGTACGCCATCGTGACACCTCACGAGGACATCCGCGAAGGACGCCTCGCCGAGGCCGTGTTCGCGGCGAACGTCTGGGCGGTGGTCCAAGGCACGGCCCCGGAGATCTACCTCGACTCCGAGGAGTTCTTCCGCAAGACCTACCTGACGAACGGCTTGTCGACGGTGTTGAATCGTGTCGCGGGCGCACTGCGGCACGACAGTGAGACCGGAGACCGCATCATCAGTCTTCAGACAGCCTTCGGCGGCGGTAAAACACACACGCTCGTGGCCTTGTGGCATCTGGCGAAACACGCGGATCGGTTGAAGGGGTCGCCTCACGCGGAGGGACTTCGGAAGGCCGTGGGCGGACGACTCCCGGAAAAGATCAAAGGCGTCGCCGTCTTTACTAACCAGACCTGCGACGCTACCCAGGGGCGGAGAACGTCGGAGGACGTGCATTCCAGGACTCTCTGGGGAGAACTGGCCTTCCAGCTCGGAGGAAAGAAACTGTACGAGCGCGTCCGCGCCAACGACGAAAACCAGCGCGTGCCACAGGGTATTTTCGCAGACATCCTGCGGAGTGCCTCCCCGTGTATGATCCTTTTGGACGAGCTGGCCGACTACTGCGTAGGCGCGGCGGCGGTTTCGGTAGGCGACACCAGCCTGGCGGATCAAACCATCTCATTCATCCAGCAATTGACCGAGGCAGTGCAGCAGGTGCCGGGAGCCGTAGTGGTGGCCACCCTCCCCGCGAGCAAGTTCGAGGTGGCCCAAAGCGAGAAGGGGCAGGAAGTCTTCGCGACGCTTGAGAAACGCTTCCAGCGCCTTGGGGCCGACATCAGGCCCGTCGCGGACGAGGAGATCTACGAGGTGGTCCGGGCCCGCCTGTTCGAGTCCATCACAGCAGAGAACGAGCCGGACTATCCCAGGAAGGCCGCCCAGGTTTATCAGGGCATGTACGCGAACCATAGGGGGGAGGTTCCCTCCGAGGCCGCGAAGAACACGTACCGGGAGCAACTCCAGCGCGCGTATCCCTTCCATCCCCTGCTCATTGATGTCCTCTATACCCGCTGGGGCAGCCACCCGGACTTTCAGCGGACGCGAGGCGTGCTCCGTCTGCTCGCCAGCATCGTGGGTGACCTCTGGAAGCGCCGGCGGGGAAACACCCAGACCCAGCATCTGATCCAGCCCTGTCATATCAGTTGGTCCGTTGATGCTCTGCAGGCAGCTCTAACCCGTCTCTGGGGGCTCCCGTACCAGTCCGTGGCCGCCGCCGACGTCATCGGTGACCGCTCCAATGCTGGCATCTTCGACGAGGAACGCGGGGGCGATTACCGGAGCGAGGCCATTGGACAGGGGCTGGCGTCCGCCGTGCTTTTCGGCTCGTTTGGCGGCCGGAACGGATTCAGCTCGAAGGACCTGAAACTCGCGTGCTCCCGGCAGGGTCTGAACTGGAACTACGCGGATGGGGCTTTGTTGGAGCTGGAGAACCGCTGCTTCTACCTCCACACTGCGACGGCCGGAAGCCTCGGGAAGCACTATTGGTTCGGCACGAAACCGACGCTGAACAAGCTGGTTGTCCAATACCGCCAGCAGAGCGTGAAGGAGAACTTCGGGGAGGAGATCCTCGAGAGCCTCCGAACCGAATCCCAGAGGGGCGCGCTGGCCGGCGCGACTTGGCGTGTGATCGTCAAACCCGCGGAGGATCTTCCGGAGCAGAAGTCGCTCACCTTGCTGGTTCTTCCACCGTCATTCGCCTGGGACGAGAACGGCGGGGCGAAGAACGCGATCCAGGAGCGAGTGAAGGCGATCAGCATGCGTTGCGGTGCAAAGGATCGACTATACCGCAACACGCTCCTGTTCCTAGTGGGGACCGCCCGCAGGCTCAGCAAACTGCGAGAGGCCCACCGGGGGTGCGCGGCTCTGGAAGCTGTGCGCGTGGACTACTGGGATCAACTAGACGAGGAGCAACGTGAGGATCTCAAGGAGCGCCTGGACGCGGCACGTAAGGCCGCCCTGGAGGCTCTGGGACCCTCCTACACGGTTGCTCTTCGAGTGCGCGGACAGGAGGTGGAGGTGTGTTCTCTCTCGGATGCGCGCCAGACCTTCCAGGAACACCTCGGCTACGTATGGACGACGCTCGTCGAGGACGAGGAGTGGATTCTCCGGCGCGTCGGCTCGGTGACGCTGGAGAGCGCTGGCCTGATCCTCAAGGAAGGAGGACTTCGCCTGAAGGATGCCGTCGAGGCCTTCCTCCGGTTCACGGACAAGCCCATGATCGCGACCAAGGAGGCGGTGACCGCGGGGCTCGCCCAAGCCTGTGTTGACGGACTGGTGGGCGTCGGTTGGGGCGGAAGCCTCTCGACTCTCCAGACCCGCCGCTGCGGAGAGTTGGTTTCGCTCGACCCGAGCGAGGACGGCGTGTGGATTATTACTCCGTTCACACCGGAGCCGGAAAAGGCGCCAAGGGGCGAGGAGGCCGCTGGAGTCGGTGCCGGCGAACCAAGTGCCACGGAAGGAACGGATGCCGGAACGCCAGACAGTGAAACTTCGAGAACCGCCACGGCAACGAAACCTGGGGCCGAGGGCACCGTCCGGCGATTCGTGGTCCGCGGCGAAGTTATCGCCGATGACTGGAGCGAACTCTTCCAATGCTTCGTCAAACCTGCCGCACAGATGAACCTGAAAAAGTTGGGGCTCGGCGTGCAGTTCGAAATGGTACTGCCCGAGGATAGGGCATTGAACGAGAACAATCCCACGCTCAAGACGATGAAGGAGGACGCGCGGCGGCTCGGACTGATGTTCCAGATTGAGGAATGATGCTCATGTCTCGTAGAGCGATTACCTCAACCGGTGGCTGGCCGGAGGACAATGATGATGACAGAGGAAGGCAGAATGGCACAGAACCGCACATTTGATTTGCCCATCGCGCAGACGGTCATCGCGCTGCCCTGTTTCTTTCCGTCCGTATCAAGCTTGAAGACGCATCTAATGCCGGTGGACTACGTTGTACTCCTGGCCAAAATCAGGCCGGAGAAGCGCCTCCCGCTCGAACGCCTTCGGCGGCGAATTCTTTCGGCCGCCCCCGGGGCGGAGGAGTGCGTCAGCTACAGGTTACCGGCATTCCGGATTGGGCGCCACGAAGAAACACTGCGAGTTCTACATGTTCAACGACGAATCCCTTGACCCGTTCATCTAAGGAACTCGCGGAGTTTCCTTACCGCACCCATCAACGAAGCTGAGAGCAACCTGAGATCACTTAGCAGGCTATCTCTTTCCGAATTTGGGTCGATTCTCTGCTCTCAGATGCAGAGAACGGGCTGGAATGGGGATAAGTGGTTGACTCAAAAGGCTGATTTTGAGGTGGATGGTGTTCTCTGATTGACTCAAAATTGGATGGAAACCGTTTTTTTATTTGTCCTAGGCAGGGATCATCTTTGGCTTCGATCATCACCTCTACGAGCCGCTCATCTACGTCGGGAACGACCTGATTGAGATCAAGCCCGTGGTGCTGGAGAACGAGGGCGAGCGCGACTTCGTCCTGGATCTCCAAACGTTCTGCGAAGACAAGAAGGATTTCCTCAAGGGCAAGGAGCTATACCTGCTCCGCAACATGAGCCGCGGCCGCGGCATCGGTTTCTTCGAGGCGGGCAACTTCCACCCGGACTTCATCCTCTGGCTGCTGGTTGATGGCCGCCAGTATGTGAGCTTCATCGACCCCAAGGGGCTGCGGAATCTTGAGGGCCCGGAGGACCCGAAGATTCGATTCCATCTGACGGTCAAGGACCTCGAACGACAGTTGGGCGATCCGGCGGTCGTCCTGAATTCGTTCATCGTCTCCGGCACGCGCGTCCCCGAAGTGGCTTGGTGGGACGACGGGATGACCAAGGAACAGTTCGAAGAACGAAACGTGTTCTTCCAGAAGGAGGATC
>Ga0056110_100026_pt1 | contig 59689 bp, 49 predicted proteins | sample WorMetloBBELIZE1_FD_83873 | JGI IMG/M metagenome (GOLD analysis project Ga0056110, IMG submission 83873) | Marine gutless worms symbiont microbial communities from Max Planck institute for Marine Microbiology, Germany - Olavius longissimus B... ... | reverse complement strand
GGAGCAGGGAATCATTCTTGGAAGTAAGTAGTGGAAGCGGCGCCGGCGCGCGGACGGCCAAATCGCCTGTCATCAATGCGAACTGATAAGTATCCGTGATTCCCATCAACTTCGCGTCCCTCCACTTGTCATACTAGCTCCCAAGTCCATATTCTGTCAAGTCAAACCTACAAAGAAAATCATCACAGCGGAAATCGCCGGGTGGATGGACGATGATGGCTTTCTGGAGCGATTCCACTGTTTCTCGTGCCTCGGCTGCGCGGAAGCCACCGTCCTATTGAGTGCCGGGAACTCCATGTTTTGAGGTGGCGTCAAGAAGCCGGCGCTTCGTTCTGCCTCATGATGCTCCCTTTGGCAACCCCTCTCTCCCTCCAAATTGACGCCAGGGGTCACCAAAACCGCAATACTTCCCCACCGCCCAAGTTCGCTTCATCCAAATCCCAGATAAACGTAACCATAATGACTTCCTTAGGAGGAGGAAGTTCTCCAGCGTTCAATTTCTTCCAAGTACATCCTTTTGTTCAAGTTGCTGATGGTCCCTGGAGAAACCCTGGCTCCCCATATCGCTTCAGTGATATCTTCCACCCGGCTCAAGCGGATACTTCGCTATCATTGCCTGTTCGACCGATATTTCCCGACGTTTATAGCTCTCCATGATGACCGTTTCAAAAATCACTTCCTTACCATCCTGGAAATTTGAAGTTTCAGTTCGCTTGGCCGAATTACAATGCCACTTCATTGACCGGCCCGATAACCCCGGCGTTTGGAATTCCATTAGTGTTTTTGAGCATGACATCGGCTTCCTCCTGGAGCTCAAAGACTCCTGAAAACCGTTTCCCTGGCAAAATTTCCTGGGTGAATTTGCGCAAAATGAATTAAGTTACCATCGGAGAAGTTTTTGAATCCTGTGCGACAGCCTATACCTTTTCAGGATGCCTCTCCGGTGTCGAGGATGCTCTCTCCGTTTTCTTCCGCCCAGGCCTTCTCTCTTGCTCTCCAGAACAGGCGCAGATTTACAGCTTCTTTTTTCTCGATATTCCTCAATCCAATTTCGCACAGCCGTCTGAATTTTGGGTGATAGAGTATCGCGTATGGGCTCTCATCGTATTTGCGGATGATTTCATGGTAGGATTCGCTGGCAATCGCATAGTTGCCCATTTTGTAGTTTATAAACGCCTTTTCATACTCGGCGGCTATTGCCAACTGGTGGTTTTCCGGATAACGCACAAGAAAAACCCCGTAGTAATATAGAGCCCTTTGATAATTATATTCATCCATTGCCAGCTGAGCTTGCTTGAAGAACATTTCCTCGGTCCATTGAGGATCAACTTGCCTGGTTTTGCTGGCGCAGGAGATCAGAGTCAGCATGCATATGGGCACACAGCAGCGTAGCTTAAATAAGGACAATCACAGCACCTCTTGCAATCATCCTAACCTTATAGTTGGATGTTAATCAAGTAGAGTCAGGCGCTCTGGTCGGATACGTCAAAGACTTCGTCTTTTACGGGCAAGCTCCTTCGGAGGTCTTTCATGAATGGTTTGGATTCACCCATTTCAGAGTAAGAATCGCATTCATCCAAGGCACGCCTGGCCACGGTAAAATATTTGTGCAATTTTTCACCACCTAGCTTTTTGCGCCAGCGCCCGGCTGCACATTTCACTCGAAGAACGTATTTGCCATCTCCGGTGAAAGTACGGAACAATTTGCAATGAATGCAGTTGGCACAGTAAATCTTGCCTTTCGGCTTCGTTGAAACAGCTTGAAACATGGGGGCCTTCCTTCTTTCTGCTGCGGTTTGTCAATGAGTATATCGACAGACGATTGAATACTATTGATGCACAAATTTTGTGTGTGCAAAAAAAGTGCCTGTTTTCGCCTACTGGATCAACTGGAGTTTTGAACCTTTCCGAACCTGTTGACTTGCGTAAATTGTTTCGAGCCTTGAAACCGTGGCATGATTTCCCAGATTTCGGATGCATATTCTCGAATTGTTCTATCGACGCTGAATTTTCCACTGCCGGCAATGTTTAGCAATGCAATCCGATTCCACCGTTTCTTGCTCTTCCAAGTCTCACCCGCAAGCCGTCTTGCCTCACAATAGGACTGAAAATCTTGAATCACGAAATACTCATCGGGCGATTTCCCCTCCACTCCATATACCAGCGAATCGTGGAGTTCCCTGAAATCATCTGACAAGCCGAAAGTACCATCTATAAAGGTGCTGAGAGCTTCCTTCAACGTCGGATTATCATTGAGGATCAACCGTGGGTCATATAAACCGCCATCCCTGAACTTCTTCGCCTCTCCAGAGCTCAAGCCGAAGATAAAAGCATTGTCCCTACCCACCTCATTGACTATCTCGACATTCGCCCCATCCATCGTACCGAGCGTCACCGCCCCATTCAACATGAATTTCATGTTGCCGGTACCCGAGGCTTCTTTCCCCGCCGTGGAAATCTGCTGGGATATCTCAGCGGCCGGGAACAGTATTTCAGCGACACTAACCCTGTAATCCGGAATGAAGACCACTTTCAGGCTAGCCGGCCCCTCTTGATTAATCCTCTCCGCCACTGCATGGATCAAATGAATAATCTGTTTCGCGCGTCGATATCCAGAGGCTGCCTTGGCGCCAAAGAAGACTGTGCGAGGAGGAAAGTCGAGCTGGGAGTTGTTTTTCATGGCCAGCCAATCGTGAATAACAGATATTAGATTGAGTATTTGCCGTTTATACTCATGGAGCCTTTTTATCTGGATGTCGAACAAGCTATCGGGATCTACTGATATTCCGCTTAGTCTGAGGCTTGTGTTCGCAAGGTTTCTCTTGTTTTCAGCCTTGATCTCGCCAATGCGGCTCAAAAGCCCCTCATCATCAGCCCAATCCCTAAGACCAGCTATCAGAGATAGATCCTTTGTCCATTCGGAACCAATAGTTTCGTCAAGGAGGCTGGCAAGAGCCGGATTGGACTTTCTCAACCAACGCCTCTGAGTCACGCCATTGGTTTTATTGCTGAATTTTCGCGGCCAAATTGCATACCAATCCCGTAGTACTTCTTTTTTCAGTATCTCCGTGTGCAGTGGCGCGACTCCATTCACTGAGAAAGACATCGCCATTGCCAGCCAGGCCATATTAATCATGCCATCGGCAATTATTGACATTCCATGGTGACGTTGACAGTCCAAGGGAAATCGTTTGGACAGTTCCAGCATGAATCGACGGTTTATCTCATCGACGATTTGAAAAAGCCTTGGAAATTCAGCCCGAAAGAGGTCTACAGGCCATTTCTCCAGTGCCTCGGCCAGAACCGTATGATTGGTGTAAGCGAATATTTTCTTTGTAACTTCAGCCGATTCATTCCAACCCAAACCCTCCTCATCCATCAGAAGCCGCATCAATTCGGGAATCGCAATGACGGGATGGGTGTCGTTGAGTTGGATAACCGCCATATCTGGCAGACCGGAAAGACTGGCGCCGCTGACCCGCTTATACTCTCGTATAATATCCTGCAGGGACGCGGAGCTGAAGAAGTACTGCTGTCGAAGTCGAAGGGCCTTGCCAAATGGGCCGCTGTCGTTCGGATAAAGAACGCGTGAAAGATCGCGGGCGCGATTTTGAGATTCCACCGCGCGAAGATATTCCATGTTGTTGAAAAGTTGGAGGTTAAATCCATCAACGCTCTCGGCCTCCCACAGCCTCAGCGTGTTCACTGTATTGGTATCCCAGCCAATAACCGGCATATCAAATGGAACCGCACGAATGTCTTCAGTGTCGACAGTCTTGTAAACGAGCTTGCCGTCGGATGTCTGTTCGGTTATAACCCGTCCTCCGAATTTAACCACAACCGTCCGATTATTGCGACGAATCGACCAGGGGTCACCACTTGCAATCCAGTCATCCGGCGTCTCCACCTGCCGGCCGTTAACGATTTCCTGGCGGAACATGCCATATCTATAACGTATGCCGTAAGCCCGGGCCGGCAGATTCAGGGTGGCAAGTGATTCGATGAAGCAAGCGGCCAGTCTACCCAAGCCGCCGCTTCCAAGGGCGGCATCAGGCTCGGTGTCCTCGGCGGCGTTCAGGTTCAGTCCCATCCCATCCAGAACTTCAGAGATCTGGCTGCGCAGCCCAAGATTCATCATGTTATTTCCCAAGGCCCTACCCATAAGGTACTCGGCGGAAAAATAGTAAACTCGTTTCAGTTTTCTGGCTTTGATATCTCTTTCACAGTCCCGCCAGTTGTTCCAGATCAAATCCATCAGAGCTTGGGACACAGCTTCATAGGTTTGGCGCTCGGTGGCGCCTTCAATCCCATCGCCCGTACCCCTGTCAAGCCAATACATCACGCGTTCTTTGAATTTGTCCTTACTGAAGTTCATGATTTCTGCTCCAATTCAAGAAATAGCGGATTTCAATACCTGGCTGCTTCCATTCGGCTCGTTAATGATTGGGATTCGGGCTGCATTCTTATCAACGGAGGGCATGGCAATTATGGATTCGAAGGCCTCGCTGATATCTTTTTCCCTGGCCTCGTAAGTGGTGATTACTATTGGTACAAGATTCGAGGGACGGCGATCCTCTCGCAGTACAAAAACCTTTATGCTGATGCCTCTGCCTGCCAAGGCGGCGGTTATCTTCGCCACTACGCCGCTCCTGTCTTCTATCAGGAAGCGCAGGTACTGTCTGTGAGTGGATTCTCCAAAATCCGCGATTCGGATGTTTCTACCACGATCGGGCCAAATATTGAGTTTCGAAAACAGTAATTGCCAAGTTCCCAAGGCAATCGATATCACATCCGAGACAAGCGCCGATGCGGTTGCCTTCCCCCCCGCGCCTTGACCGTAATACATGGTGTGACCGACTTCGCTACCATAAACGCTAATCGCGTTGAAGACACCTGAAACCCTGGCAAGCGGATGAGTTCCGGAAAGAAACGCAGGTCTGACGGCCAACTCCAGCCCCCTGTCTGTTTGACAAGCTATCGCAAGCAGCTTGGGCACATATCCCAGGTCCAAACCGGCCGAAACGTCGAAACTGTCCAGGCTGTCTATGCCTTCTACTGGTATTTCATCAAGGGAGATTTTTGCCCCAAAGGCAAGCGAAGCAAGGAGCGTAAGCTTATGGGCCGAATCCATGCCATTGACGTCAAGGTTGGGATCCGCCTCGGCGATACCATCCACCTGTGCCTGTTTCAAGGCGTCGGCATAGGTTCTGCCATTCCGCACCATCTCCGTGAGTATGAAGTTGGCAGTTCCATTTACAATTCCATAAATAGCCTCGTTGCTGTTTGCGAGCAGTCCATCCACCAACGCCCTCACTATGGGAATGCCTCCGGCGCAACTGGCTTCGAACCCGATGCAAAGCTCATTTTTTCTGGCTAGTTCAAACAGTTCGTCACCATAATTAGCCAACAGAGCCTTATTGGCGCTTACAACGTGTTTGCCGGCCTTGAGTGCTTTCTCGATTATTGTTCGGGCTATGGATAGGCCGCCAACAGTTTCGATGATCAGATGTATTTCTTCATCAGCAAGAACAGGGGCGAAGTCTTCGCTAAAGAGTCCCTCATCCAGTCCAGCCGCCCTTGCTCTGTCAAAGTCGATATCAACCAGGGCCCTCAGGGAAATCCGCCGTCCCGTTCTTTCAAGAAGCATGCTCGATTGAGACAGCAGCAGCTTCGCCGCCGCGTTTCCAACCGTACCACAGCCGACGATGGCAACTCCAAAAGGCGTTTTCATTCCATCCTCTCCATCCTCCACGAACTCCGAGAATGATGGACGATGCGTGAACCTTGTTCAAGAGCCTTGCTCGGATTACATCTCGCAAATGGGCGCCCGATGATGGTAGAATTAAACGCTTTTGAGTAGAATTGTAAATCATGGAGGGTACAATGAAATTCAAACCATTTCTACTCCTGGCAGCAGAGTTGCTGATTCTTGGATGCGCGGGTACCAAGGTTACCCGAACATCGGCGGATGAGATAACAGATTTGAGCGGACGCTGGAATGACACTGATTCGAGACTCACCGCGGAGGCCATGGTTTCCAGCATGCTCTCCCACGTCTGGCTTGAAGATTTCAAGTCGGAGAAGGGAAGAAAGCCGGTGATAATTGTAGGTAGAATAAACAATAGGTCTTCTGAGCATATCGATTCGATCACCTTTATCAAGGATATCGAACGGGAACTTATAAACAGCGGAGAGATTGAATTTGTAGCCGGCGGCGCGGCAAGGGAGGAAATTCGAACTGAGCGGGAAGATCAGCAATCTCACGCCACGGTTGAAACAGCCGCGGCCTTGGCGGCGGAAACGGGCGCCGATTTCATCATGCAGGGCGTGATTATCACTCAGACTGATACAATATCTGGTAAGCGGGCAACTTTGTACAAGGTGGATATGGAATTGGTGAACCTGGAGAGCAATCAGAAAGCCTGGCTTGGAACCAAAAAAATAAAGAAGATTGTCGAACGGAAGAAAGTCGGCTGGTAGCGCTTGATGATGATGAACGGGAAAGTCGGGGCTGCAATACTTATTCTGGCCGGCGGCACGGCAATTCTTTCGTGTGCAAGTTTGAAGACTCAGCAGATGCAGTACGAAACCTCGATTCCTCTGGTTCGCAATGGAGATTACAGGCAGGCCAGCCTAGTGATACAGGAAGCGAAAGAGAGTGCATACCGGAAAAAAGACAGGGTTCTCTATTATCTGGACTTGGGCATGTTGTATCACTGGTCTGGCGAATATGAATTGAGCAATGAATTACTCACACAAGCCGAAATCGCTATTGAAGAGCTTTACACGGAAAGCCTATCGAAGGGCATTGCCTCAGCGCTATTGAATGATAATGCGCTTGATTACTCCGGAGAGGATTATGAGGATATCTACCTGAACGTATTCAAGGCTTTGAATTATGTTGCGCTCGGGGATAGGGAGGCCGCGTTGGTTGAAATCCGCAGAGTTCAGATAAAACTGAATCTCCTGGAAGATAAGTACAGGAAATCCGTCGAAGCGTACAATGATTCCGAGAACGCCAGGGGTGAAATCAGTTTCAGAAAGCCCCGATTCCACAACGATGCCCTTGCAAGATATATAGGACTACTACTCTATCGCGCGGAGGGTTTTTTGGACGATGCCAGGATAGAGAAAGAATTCATAGATGAGGCCTGGAAAACTCAAGGTCTGTTATATGATTTTCCAAAACCCAAGCTTCCAGTTATCAAAGCACCGAATGAGGAAAAGTCCATTGTAAATTTTCTTTCGTTTTCGGGATTATCCCCTACGAAACTGGCAGACACTCTGCGTGTTCGAACCGGAGAAGACATTGTCTTCCTCTCAATGACCAAGCAGAACGATAGCTATGTTACAGAGCTGATTGGATTCAATTCTCTAATCGTACCCGAAATCAAGGAGGGAATCAACTTCAAGATTCAATTCCCGCGGCTGAGCAATCGTACCTCAATCGCAGACAGAATTGTTGTCAAACTGAACGGTGTTGAATACGCGGAACTTGAACTGCTGGAAAGTATGGAAAAAATATCAGAAGATACTTTCAGGCTTAAACAATCATTTATCGTCGCTAAAACCATTCTCCGGACTGTTTTGAAGGCAGTCTCCAAGGAAAAGGGCAAGGAGTTGATGAACAGGGAACTGAGCGAAATGGGCTCGGGCGGAGCCCTCGCAATTTTTCTTACGAATTTGGCCGTCGACATCGCGGTTGACGCCTCGGAGAATGCCGATTTGAGGATATCCCAGTTCTTCCCGGCTTCCGCTCATGTCGCAGAACTTGCGCTTACCCCTGGCATTTATCATATTGTCATTGAATATTGGAGCTCGAATCGCCTGCTCAAAGAAATCGATCATGGTCTGCGAGACTTCCGTCCGGACGAATTGAATCTTGTCGAGAGCTATTTGCTGATGTAAGGAGAATGTCATGACAGGCAGCGGAAAAATTGTAATGGGACTGGTGATATTGAACGGGATTGCCACACTATCAGTCATTTTTTCCTGCGCGGGACGTCTGTCGACTTCCAGAACAAGCGTCCCCTTGTGGGTAAGCGATAAGGATGCGGTTTATCCCGCTGAGAAGTACTTGGCGGAACTTGGTGAAGGGGACAGCTTAAACGCGGCAAGGGCGAACGCCGCTGGGGCAATAGCGCAGATATTCCGCCTGAAGGTGGAAGTAGACAGCGAAATCCGTACACGATATACGGAAATCACGGGAAGTAAAGACGAATTGTTGGATCTGCTTAGTCAAACCGATTTCGATCAGGAAATTAGACAAAGGGCCGATGAAACTTTTACAAACCTCAAATATGGCGAATCCTGGATTGATCAACTTGGGCGTGTGTACACGATCGCCTATTTGAATAGACTCGAAACGGGAAACCTATATCGGAAGCGAATCGAGAGAAACAACCATAGGATAACTGAACTTCTGGATAGAGCCGAGGATCAACACGAGCCATTGCGGAGGTATGCGTTCCTGGATGCTGCCCTGGTGTATACGGAAGCCAACCAAGTATTGTTTGAGCAGTTGGAAATAATCAACATGCCAATGGCTCAGTTGATGGAAGCTCCATATAACAGGGATGAGATTCGGGCGATTAGGGCAGACCAGGCGATGGAATTGAAAATTCATGTGGAAGTTGCTGGAGATCCTGATAAACGAATTGTCGACGCTCTTGAAAACTGGGTTACTGAAAAGGGTTTCACAAGCTCCAGTTCGGGGGATTTGTTCTTGGCGGCCGCCGTGGAAATCAAGCCATCGGAACTGAGAAACGAGTACGAGAACCTGAATTGGACTATTAATGTCGACTTAATCGATATGAGAGGTTATTCCGTCATCGCACTATCAGGGCAGAACCGTTCTTCGGGGATTAACGCCACCGCCGCCAAATCCAGGGCTTACAGGGATATGACTGAGTTCATACAAATCGATTTCGATAAGGAATTTTCAGCCTACTTGTCATCGTTCTTAGGGAAATGAGAATCGGCTCCCACCCCCGCCGAAGTCGCGTGGATACCGTGGCTCGCGAACGGGGGGGGGGGTGGAATTCTCTATCGAGGAGGTATGGCCAGAACTTGTCCCGGATATATCAAATCTGGATTTTGAATAATTTTGCGATTAGCCCTCCAAATTTTGGGCCACATGAAGGGATTATCGAAAATTTCAACCCTCTCAGCGATTCTCCAGAGGCAGTCAGTCGCAACTTCGCGATAAACAACCGTATAGGTTTTTGACACTAGATTGGATTCGAACATATCGACATATGCCCTGGCCTGCTCGAAATAGTCATTGGCCACCTCGAATTCTCCCTTGTTTCTAGCCGTTACACCCTGCTCCCAAAGATTTTTGGCCAATTCAAGATAATCCGCAGTCTGATCATCGGCATTTACCTGGGTACCCTCTTCTTCTATCAATATGTCCTCCGGAATGTCATCGGGTTTATCCCTTAGGGGTTCATCCAAATCACGGAGTACCGCCTCTTCTATGTCCACCGAACCTACATCTGTGGACAGATCCACCAGGGGATTCGCGGCTATGTAGGCGCTGCCATCCCAGGGGCTGGGCTCAATTACTGCGCCCTGGGAATCCACCGCACTGTGTGTGGACGCTGCCTCAATGCGCTTCTGCACCAGGGTTAACAGCGCATCGGTTTCGAACTGCTTCTTCCTTATGGCGCTGGTCCGTGCCGCGACAACAGATTGTCGTTTCGCTTCGGTTAGAATAAGCGCCGCAGTTTCGATGTTGTAATTGTCGTACATAAATAGACCTTCTTCATAGAGCCGGTTGGCCTCATCCAGCTCTTCGGGGGCATAAGTGAACGCTTCGTTATCTTCCGCATCGCTCAAATAGTTTTCCGTATCACGCTTCAAGATTTCGATATAGCGAATATTATCAACCAAGTTGTAATACAGGCGAGCCTGCGCGGAAATTGTTTCATTGGCCCTTGCTATCGCGGAACTGATATCTCCCGCCTTGTAATGCTCAGCGGCCGCCAGGGCCAATCTTTGAGTATTCGAGTATTCAGATGGGGCAAACTTCTCAGCCTCTATCCGTAAAAGAGCCCTATCAGCTCGAAAATACTTCGTGATGTATTCGTCTCGTCTTACGATTACAGTTCTACCATAGAGGGAGTCCGCCTCGCTTATAACGTCTTGAAGCTGCGTTCTGGCCGTATCGGGATCGGAATCGCCCAGGGCGATGGACGAATTGAGTTTGTCGACCAAGTTACGATAATCCGTGGGGAGATATCTCCCGGCGCCAACCAGATTCGCTCGCTGAACAGCGGCCGTCGCGGCCTCAATCTCTTCATCTGACAAGGGTTTGACAACAACTTCGACAACCTGGCTTTCTGTCGGTTCCTGTTCAACCGTCGGCTCCTGAACCACCGTTTCTTCTTCCGGCTCCTCAATGCTTTTGCAGCCGGCAAGGCCAAGTAGAATTACCATCAAAATGCTTAGAGACAACAGGCCAATCCGATGAGAATTACTCATATCCAAACCTCCTACAGTTTCAAAAAGTCCGACAGCGGTTACAGCGACGCCAAAATCAGCGCCAGTCGGCCACTTGCCACATTCCCGTCACAAGCCATTCCACTCATATGAACCACTGTCTATGCTTATTCGCTGTAAAACAGCGATCGTTCGGTTTCGATATCGAAAAATTGCATCTTCTCCACATCTGGCGCGAAATTGGCTCTTTCGCCAACTTGAAATTCATGTTCAGAGCTGATTCTCGCGATTAACTGGGATTCTTTGGTCTCGAGATACAGGTGTGTCTCATTCCCAAGAGGCTCGACAACGATTATTTCCGCATTTAGATTGCTCTCGCCCGCTTTCCCGGTAAATTTCAGATCTTCTGACCGAACGCCCATCAAAACTTTTCTGCCTATGTAAGGCCGCAAAACTTCCTCCCGCGACTTTGGTATGACCACCGTCATTCCCTCTTCCCTGGCAACGATTTTTCCATCCTGTTGCGACAGTTCCGCGGGGGCGATATTCATAGGCGGAGAGCCGATGAAACCGGCTACAAAACGATTGACCGGGGAATTATAGAGCTTCAATGGGGTTCCTATCTGCTGGATTATTCCACTCCTCATGACAACAATCCTGTCGCCCATGGTCATAGCCTCGGTTTGATCGTGAGTTACATAGATCATGGTGGCCTGAAGTCGACTATGTAGCGAAGAAATCTCGGCGCGCATTTGCACCCGAAGCTTGGCATCCAAGTTGGAAAGCGGCTCGTCGAATAGGAATACTTTCGGCTTTCTAACTATGGCGCGTCCAACGGCCACTCGCTGCCGCTGGCCGCCGGAGAGAGCCTTCGGCTTTCTATCCAGCAACTCTTCAATATCGAGTATTTGCGCGGCCTCCTTTACTCTGGTGTCAATCTCGGCTTTGGCGAATTTTCGAATTCGAAGTCCAAAAGCCATGTTGTCGTAAACGCTCATATGGGGATAAAGCGCATAGTTCTGGAAAACCATTGCTATATCCCTGTCTTTGGGAGCCTCGTCATTCACTCGCTTGCTATCGATGAAAAGATCGCCGCCGGAAATCTCCTCCAAGCCGGCAATCATCCGGAGTACTGTTGTCTTTCCGCATCCCGATGGTCCAACCAAAACCATGAATTCCCTGTCTTGAATTCCTATATTCGCCCTGTCAACCGCCTTAACCTCGCCATCGTAAATTTTGATTATATCTTTCAACAATACTTCTGCCACTTTGGCCACCTCCCCGTCATGGGCTACCAATGTTATAATCGAAGGCAGAGTAACATCAAGTGCTGTATTTGTCAAACGATATAGTTATTCGGACTCAGAAAATGATGACAGATTCCATTTCTCGTAGGCATCAAGTAGGGAATAATCGATTTGAGGAGACACTACGGCTGTTTCAAGCCAGGGGATGATTACTTCGCCCCGGATTTCGGCCCACCTTATCGGCAGGTATTGGGGGGCCCGGAGAAACTGACTTTCAGGGGTTTTCATGCCTGGGAAATGCTGACTTATCACTCTCTGGTTAACTTCATGAAGAGATGAAAGGCCGCCTAGGAAGCCAAAAACTGTGACGCCGGCGCTTCCCCAAAGCTCTATGAGCCTGGACTGGGTGCCGGGGAGCATCAGCCACTCGATGAAATCTTCCGCGGCTTTCGCCGATTTCGTTCGCCTAGGAATGCCGGCTCGAACCACGGATGTTATCGGTATCGCCCGCGGGCCCCCAAAATAGCGAATATCCAATTTCTGCGTGACCGAATCGGGCAGCGAATTCCAGTATTCAAAATTTGTGCGGGCAAATAGTATGCGTCCATTGAGTATCAGAACCTCATCGGGGATGTAGCGATATCGCTGGTTGAATTGCGTGTCGGATTCAATGTCGCCGGCCTCTTCGATTATCCAATCGCGAATATCCATAATGCTTTGGTTCATTGTCTCCTCGTCCACGCTTCCCATGTCGGCTGAGAAGAGTTCGGGGTCCTTTGTCGCCAGAATATCAAGGTAAAAATCCTGGTTCCAGCTCGGAGAAAACGCCAGGCGCATAAGACGGCCATCTCGGTTCAATAAGGAGAAGTCTCGGGATGCTTCACGCATTTCACCGGCCCTGACGAGAACCGGATCGGATAATTTCGACATTGTCTCCTCACTTCCCATGATCAAGGGAAGCTCAAACGATAGAGGAATGAGGTACGCCCTGCCTTTTTTGTCTCTGGGGCCTTGCAAGGTTTCGTACACCGGATACTCATTTCTCATTCGACGCAAGTGGTCGACAACATCCATTGATGAGAGATTTCTGCCGATAAGCACGTCGGGTTTTTCAAACCGGATTTGTTCGGCGCTTATGCCATCAGTATAACTGAGCTTGATGCTAACCGAGTCATTTTCGACGTTGTATGCTTCGACGGCTAACGCCAGTTCCTTGCAGTCGGTTAGAAGTTTCATGTTTCGGTGACTGTGGCAGCCCATATTCAAAGCGAGGATGGCGATTGATAACACGGATATGCTTCGGGGAAGATTGGACATTGCGCGACAATATGCAGGATGGCGGCTTGGCGTCAAGCCGTCAGACCGTTATGATACCGGCAGTGAATTGTGGAATCGTCGGGTTGCCCAATGTTGGAAAATCAACTATTTTTTCGGCTCTCACGACGGTCTCCGCGGAGGCGACGAACTATCCCTTCTGCACCATCAATCCGAATGTGGGAATTGTGCGGGTGCCGGATCTCAGGCTTGACAAGATTCACCGGGTTGCCGCCGCTGACAGAATGGTTCCAGCCTTCACTGAATTCGTGGATATCGCGGGGCTTGTCAGGGGTGCCTCCAAGGGCGAGGGCCTGGGGAATCAGTTTTTATCGAATATTCGCGGCGTGGGGATAATCGCCCATGTGGTTCGCTGTTTCAGAGACGACAATGTGGCGCATGTTTCCGGTGGAGTCAATCCGCGCGCGGACATTGAAACAATCAACACCGAGCTTGCTTTGGCGGATTTACAGAGCGTGGAGAGGCGTTTGGAGAAAAACGCGCGCCTGCTCAAGGCGGTGGACGCCAAAGCGCGTGGTGAGGCGTTCGCAATGCAGGATTTGCTGAAGAGAATCGCCCTTCATTTGAATGAGGGGATGCCCGTTCGATCAATGAAGCTTGAAACCGATGACATGGAACGACTTGGAAGTCTGTTTCTGATCACCGCGAAGAAGCAGATTTATGTGTGCAACGTGGATGAGGACGATGTCGAGGGGAAATCAGACTGGGTTTGTTCGGTCCGCGCCATAGCGGAGTCCGAGGGTTCCGAAGTCGTGGTTATATGCGGAAAACTGGAATCCGAGATCTCCGCTTTGAGGGATGCCGAGGAGCGCGGTGCGTTCGTGTCGGAATTGGGGCTTGGCGAATCCGGATTGTCACAGTTAATTCACGGCGCGTATCTGACGCTCAATCTTCGCACCTTCTTCACCATGGACGAGTTGGAAAACAGGGCTTGGACTTTTCCAAAGGGCGCGACCGCCCTCGAATGCGCCGGACTTATCCATAGCGATTTTGAAAAGGGTTTCATCAAGGCGAGCGTCTATCACTGTGATGAGCTCTTTGACTTCGGAAGCGTAGCGGCCCTGAAATCGGCCGGCCGTCTCAGGACAGAGGGCAGGGAGTACATTGTTCGAGACGGTGATATACTGCGCTTCAAATTCAATGTTCCGCGGAGGGGATGATGGAGCGCGGTGGATTGCGGGAAAAGCACCCTTGCTCGCGGCGTGGCGGCCGGCCAGGGCGCGAAACCGGGCCGGAGCTAAACTCGTTGAGTTCCCGCTGGAAAGCGGCTTGCGATGTCGGCGCCTGGATTGGTGGCCCTTACCGGGAACTTGGGCCGGACACAGTGTCAGGAAGGCCGGATTTCTAGAAGCTCAGTGCCTTATAAACCTTAATCATCCATCTGGCCCTGATCAAGGTACTTCGCATCTCCGCCTCATACGCCTGAAATGAGTTGTAGAAATCCGCCGCGTCGCTGTATTGGCCCGCGCTGAATCGCCCCTGCGCGTAGCCCCGCTCATGGACATCCTTCAAACCCAGCAGAGTGTAGTAGGTTCGTTCGGCAAGCGGCAGTATGGATCTAAGGGCCAGCATTCCCCTACTCAGGGCCATCTTGTCCCGTATGATTTCAAATGTGGACGGTGGAACCTCCCCGGATGAATCGGCGATATCCGCCCAACGCTGTAATATCTCGATATGGGACTCAAGGTTTGTCATCGCGCGCCGCAAGCGAGGCAGTTGCTCATCCCACAGACGTGAATAGTGCTCAATGGATAAACTCGCATTGATTCTCAGAGCTTCCAATCTCCGCCTGTGCCAGAGTTGTCGATACATTTCCAAGTCAGCGCCATCCACTACCTCAATGCTCAGTCTGGCATTCTGATCCACAAGCGCGACTACGCCGGGTTTGACAAGTACGGATCTACCAGACGCCCTGCTCCTGACGGAACCCTCCGAAACCGCAACGAGTACCGATCTATCCTGCGATATATCCACACTGAAATCGGTTCCTCTTACCGTCATGGCCGCATAGTCGGTTTGAACGGCGTAGGAATCCGATCCAAAAAGCTTCCCCACCTTCAGAAGCAACGAACCCCGCAGTAGTTGAAAAATCATATTCGAGGCTTTGAATTTTCCAGGAGTATCCTCGAAATAGAACGTCGAGGAGGGTTTCACTCTCACACGTGAGCCGGTGGCCGGACTGTCTATCCGGAGTTCGACATATCCGTCCGCGCCGGTTTCGACGGTGTCAAAGGCCTTCACTTTCAAGCCGATAATCACCTCGTCAGAACTTAAATATGAACCATCCCGGGCAACCGCGACTTCGCCTTCGAGATAACTGATTATTCCCGTCGCCGATTGAGCGTGCAAAGTCGGAACGACCACCAGCAGTGCCCGAATTAAGTAACTGATTCGATATCTCAACAGAGCCAACCCTTCCTTAAACACGCTGAGTTTAGTCTACCCGGGCTCCCCCTGAACACCTCTGTGGAGTTGGCGGGAATGACTTCCCGGCTTACCCGGACCCGGGCCCGACCGGCGGGTAGTTGCGGCTCACGGAGAATCGTGGCCGATTACAAATCCATCCCGGCTGGACGGATTATCGATTCACCGGTGAGTCAGCGCCGGCCGACATAGGTGGGTTGTTATCAACCTCGGCATTCAGGCGTTCTAGCGCCTGCTGCGCCTTGAACTCGGCGAAGGCGGCATCTTCGTTCCTGGCGAATATATCGCCAACCTTCTCCAGCAACGCGTCCTTGGGGTAGTACACCATCACGAACCAAGTTCCGTCCTTCGCGGGATAATTACTCTTGGTAACCGACTCCTTGAGCTCGATACTGGCGACTTCCTTCGAGATTCGTTCAACAAACGAGAGGGTTTGAGCGTTGCCATCCGAGCCGGATTCCTGCGCGTAATCCGTGAGCATAGTCTCGACACTCACCGAAACCTGAGTCGCAATATCCGCCCTCGCCCTGGCAAGCGCCGTGGTTCGTGATAAATTTTCATCCTGTAACTTTGCCATGCCAAGTCCTACAAACTGATCCTCCGGGGCAGGTGGATTCAGAAAAAAATCAGGATAATCGGTGCTCTTGGCCGGGCCTTCGGATGCCTTGTTATCTTTGGATGCACAGCCTGGGAAGCCCAACGCCGTGATAATTATCAGCAATCCGAATCGAATCAAACTTCTCATATATCATACTCCTTAGAAAACGCCTTTCAGGCGCCGATTTATGAACTTCAGTATAGCACACCAGAGGTAAACCCAGTTTCCCGGTTTTTCACTCAATTGTTACCTCCGGCTCCCCCGCGCTGTCTATCACGAAAACCTGGAACGTGCAAGCCCCGATTTCCTGAAGATTCTCATCCAACGCATGCGCCGGCCCAACCCAGGATGATGAGGTGCGCGGAGTACGCCTGGACTGGCACCGGGGGTTTCCCGCATAGGGCTGGAACAGGCTCGCCAGGCTTGGTAGACAGCCGAACTCAGCCAAATTCTTCACTAGGCAGCCCCACTTGAACAACCCCTGTTTTGGCAGTCCCTGCCGCCCACCTCAAGGAATTTCAGTTAAGAAACCTGGCCAAATCAGGATGAATCATCGACTGGAACTCCGGCCTCGAAATGTCTCGCCGCTAAGTGAAGCGCGGGCCAAGATTGCCGCAGCCAACGGCTATGGCCTCCTGGAGATCTGTGACGTCCAGACTCGCGTTCACATGTTCCGCATGGTCGCAATGTTATAGCCTCCACGCCAATTGCCTTGCATCTTGACGCGGGCCAAGTCATACCTAAGCGGCACCGCGGTAATTCCCGTTGCAACGTCGGAATTGTTGTGAGGAAACCCTATATCGAGCCCGAGTGTCCTAAGTCGGCTTGGATCTCTCTTGCATCTCAGATAAGGTGGAGAATAAAATTCCTGTGCATGGGTGGTGCATTGTGCCGATTGGATTAACATTGATGTCAATATGGATGATTCCCTGACTCAAAATCCGCTATACTTACATGGCAGGATGCTGATGAATAAGGGAATGGCTATTATGCTTAGCCGTACCGCATTCTACGATGGGAGGTTTTATGGCTGCAGGCAGAGGGGCGGTCGCCAGGAACGTATTTTTGAGCGACAATCTGAAGACATTCATTGAGGAGTGGCGAAAACGTCCTGGCAATCTGATTATGATTCTCCACAGGATTCAGCGGGAATATCGATACGTCCCTCGCGAGCTTGCCTTTGAGGTGGCCAGAATTCTCGATATTCCGCTCGCGAAAATCTACGGGGTGATAACATTCTATCACTTTTTCAGGCTGGAGAAACCGGGGGAAACCAATTTCCATATATGCACCGGGACCGCCTGCTATATGAAAGGAGCCGGAGAACTTATCAGTGAGTTGGAAAGTCTTCTGGAGGTTCGCGCCGGTGGAACGACAGCGGATGGCAGGTTTTCGATGGAAACCGTCCGCTGTGTCGGCTGCTGTGGCCTTGCGCCGGTGATTATGGTAGAGAATGAGGTTTATGGGAAGCTGACAACGGAGAAGCTGCCGGAGGTGATATCTCACTACGGCGGATAAGCTGCCCGCGTTGTCGATACAGGCAATCTTGGAGGCAGGCGCGCCAAGGTTGTCGGATGGATTTAAGGAGAGGAAAATGGCGGGAATAACCTTGGATGCGTTCCAGAACTTACATGCGGAACAGAGAAAGGCGGCGGAACGCCGCGAATCCGAGGGTGATGCAATACATGTGATTGTCAGCATGGGAACCTGCGGTATCGCGGCAGGCGCGAAGAGAACTCTCGAAACATTTCTTGAAGAGGCTCATACGCTGAAAATACCCAACGTGCTTGCCAAGCGGACCGGATGCATGGGGCTCTGCTATGCGGAACCAACTGTCGAGATTCAGATGAGAGATATGCCAAACACTCTCTATGGCAGGGTGGATAAGCTCGTTGCCAGGGAAATAGTCGAAAAACACCTGCTTGGGCACAGGTTGGTAAGCAAGCACGTATACGACTATCCCTCCAGGGACATCTTCCACGGGGAAGGAGACGAGGACAAGTCCGGGTTGGACGAAGCCGGGCCTTATCAGAAACAGACGCGCGTGGTACTGCGAAACTGTGGCGTAATCAATCCTGAGGACATCAGGGAGTATATTGCCCGGCGGGGTTATGTGGCCCTGAAGAAGGTGTTATTCGAAATGCGTCCGGAGGATATCCTGGAGGAGCTCAAAATCTCCGGCCTTAGGGGCAGAGGTGGCGCCGGATTTCCCACCTGGCTCAAGTGGAAACTATCGGCGGATGCCGAGGGCGATGAAAAGTATGTGTTCTGCAATGCGGACGAGGGCGACCCAGGCGCCTATATGGATAGGTCTGCCCTGGAGGGAGATCCACATTCCATCATCGAAGCGATGATGATAGCCGCGAAGACCGTCGTTTCGAATCGGGGGGTGATTTATATCCGGGCAGAGTATCCGCTTGCCATTGAAAGGCTGGAAATCGCACTGGGCCAGGCGAGGGAGATGGGTCTCCTTGGAAAGGATATTTTGGGGAGCGGGTTTGATTTCGATATTGAGATTCGACTGGGGGCCGGCGCGTTTGTCTGTGGGGAAGAAACAGCGCTTCTGGCTTCAACCGAGGGGAATCGGGGCATGCCGACACCCAAACCGCCATTTCCGGCGGCGCATGGGCTTTTCGGCAAGCCGACGGTTATCAACAATGTCGAAACCCTGGCTAATATTCCCTGCATTATCGAGAGAGGCGGAGCTTGGTTCAAGTCCATCGGCACCGAGAAATCCCCTGGCACAAAGGTGTTCGCATTGACAGGCAGAATCGAAAACTCCGGCCTGGTCGAAGTGCCGATGGGAACCACTCTAAGAGAAATAATATATGACATAGGTGGTGGAATTCGTGATGGGAAAGAATTCAAGGCCGTCCAAACCGGGGGGCCTTCTGGAGGTGTGATAACCAGGGATTTCCTAGATACTCCCATAGATTTCGATTCACTGGCAGCCATTGGATCAATGATGGGTTCCGGCGGGATGATCGTTATGGATGAGGGTGATTGCATCGTGGATGTAACAAAATTCTATATGGAGTTCTGCGTGGACGAATCCTGCGGTAAATGCGCGCCATGCCGTATCGGCACAAAGCGAATGCATCAGATACTGGACAGAATCACCGAGGGAAATGGAGTCTTGGGCGATATCCGGAAGCTGAGGAATATCGGCCATGCCTCTCAGAAATCATCGCTCTGTGGCTTGGGCCAGACATCGGCAAACCCTGTTCTATCCACTCTGCGATACTTCGAAGATGAGTACCTGGAACACATAAACGAGGGCAGGTGCAGGGCCGCCAAGTGTAAGAACTTGGTACGTTACACTATCGACGCTGAAAACTGTGTTGGCTGCACGGTCTGCGCGACAAGGTGTCCGGTATCCTGCATAGCCGGTGAACGAAAAAAACCGCATGTAATCGATCAGAACAGGTGTATCAAATGCGGAGCCTGTTTTGAGGCCTGCAAATTTGACGCCGTGATTGTGGCTTAAGGAGAGAGGCGATATGGTGAAGTGCAAGATAAACGGCCAAGCACACGAGGTTGAAGCCGGAACCACCATACTCAAGGCGGCGAAAGACCTCCACGTGAACATCCCTACTCTTTGCCATCATCCCGATATAGAGCCCTGGGCCGCCTGTGGACTCTGTGTCGTCAAGGTGGAAAACTCGCCAAAAATGGTGCGCTCCTGCGCCACCGCGGTGGTGGAAGGTCAGAATTACATCACTCACGACCCTGAACTGATGGAAGTGAGAAAAACGGTAATAGAATTGTTGCAGTCCAACCATCCAAACGAATGCCTCACCTGCGCCCGCAGTGGTTCGTGTGAATTCCAGGATATTTCCGAGGATTTTTGTATCCGGGAAGCGCCGTTTGAGAAGCAATTGAAAAATCTCCCCAAGGACAATTCCACTCCATCAATCGTGCTGGATCCCCGCAAGTGTATCAATTGCGGCAGATGCGCTCTGGTCTGCCAGCAATTGCAGGATGTTTGGGCGCTGGAGTTTATCAGGCGCGGATATGATACGGTTATCCAACCGGCAGGCGGTGTCTTGCTGAATGAGAGCCCATGCATCAAGTGCGGCCAATGCTCGGCCCACTGCCCTGTTGGGGCCATCTATGAAAAGGATGAAACCGACAAGTTCCTGTCGGCCGTCCGCGATGAAACGAAGCACGTTACGGTTCAGGTGGCGCCGGCCATTCGAGTGGCCATTGGCGAAGCCTTCGGCTTGGAACCAGGCGTCCTCATGTCGGGGCAGATTTATACTTCTCTCCGGATGCTTGGCGCGGACGCGGTGTTCAATACCAATTTTTCAGCCGATCTAACGATAATGGAAGAGGGCTCGGAATTCGTCGACAGGCTTACCAAAGGCGATACCCTGCCGCAGATAACTTCCTGTTGCCCGGCCTGGACCGACTACATGGAAAAGTACTTCGAAGATATGATTCCGCACTTTTCTACGGCGAAAAGTCCTATGATGATGCAAGGCGCGATTACAAAGACATATTATGCCGAGAAGGTTAAAGTGGCTCCCAAGAATATCTACTCGGTCGCAATCATGCCCTGCACCGCGAAAAAATATGAAATAAACCGCGATGAAAACATGCATGCCTCTGGTTACAACGATGTCGATCTGGTGCTTACAACCCGGGAACTTGCCAGACTTATAAAACGCGCCGGCATCGACTTCCTGAAACTCAAGGAGGGAAGTGCCGACAGCCCCATCGGCGACTACTCAGGCGCCGGAACCATTTTCGGCGTCACAGGAGGTGTGATGGAAGCCGCTCTCAGGACGGCGCACCACCTCATAACGGGCAAAAATCTCGATAACGTGAACATTCAAGCTCTGCGGGGAATGAAAGACGTTCGAGTGGGCGAAATAGTCCTTGGCGATGCGAAGTTGAAAGTCGCTGTTGCCCATGGTATGTCCAGCGTCCGCCGAATAATGTCCGAGGTTCGCCAGGCCCGCGCGGAAGGCCGGGAATGTCCATACCACTTCATAGAGGTGATGGCCTGCAAGGGTGGCTGCATCGGCGGCGGCGGTCAGCCTTATAACACGGATGAGGAAGTGCGCCTGAAGCGAATCGCGGGGATTTACAAGGACGATGAAAAAAGCGTGGTGCGCTGCTCGTATCAGAATCCGGACATCGTGCGAATCTACAAGGAATTCCTGGGTGAGCCCCTATCACGCAGAAGCCACGATTTATTGCACACCAAATACCATGCAAGGCCTCTATATCAGAAATAGCCTCGCCTGCCAGTTCGGACGCGGCACGGTTCGCGAACGCGGCGAAGACGGTCGTCTCTGAGAGGGCTTGCCGTGTATGAGAACCGCGTAAGAATGTCTAAGTATACTAAGGGAGTCTAAGCGAAACAAGCTCCGTTAACTTAGTAAATCCAGCCTAACTTATTGTGCTGTCAGGTTTTATTTGCAATTGGCCCTTGTAAATTCTCACCGCAGCGCTTATCGTATGCTGTGGGGGGCGTTGCTCCCGTATAAACTTCGATATATTGAGGTGATGACATGAAGAAGCTTGAGGGTACCAGAACGCAGAAGAACTTGATGACTGCATTCGCGGGTGAATCGCAGGCCCGTAACCGATACACATATGCAGCCGGCAAGGCCCGGGAAGAAGGCCTGATTCAGATTGCCCTGATTTTTGAAGAGACTTCAAACCAGGAAAGAGAGCATGGTAAGCGTATTTTCCGTTACATGCGCGGTGGATCTTCGTCTATCAATGCGGAAGCCGAATTTCCCTTTGGTGTAATCGGATCCACGAGCGAGAATTTGCAAAGTGGCGCCGACGGTGAGAATTATGAATGGACCACCATGTATCCTGGATTTGCGCAAATCGCCCGCGAAGAAGGTTTCAATGAAATTGCCTATATTTTTGAAGCTATCGCGGTTGCGGAGAAACAGCACGAAAAAAGATATCTCGCACTGAAAAGGAATGTGGATGCCGGAATGGTATTCAGAAGGGATGCGAAAGTAGTTTGGCGCTGCATCAACTGTGGTTACATCTATGAGGGTCTGGAACCACCCGCGAAGTGTCCCGCATGCGCGCACCCGCGGGCGTACTTTGAAATACTTGGAGAAAACTGGTAGTAAGTATAGAGAAAGCCATGGATGTGAAGTTCGCCCGTGCCGGAGGGATCACGTCAATCAGACTGGACGTTCTTGATTTGTTGAACTTCGCCAACTATTCTATGGGATATGAAATTTAACCGGGAGGTATATATGTCCAAAAAATATGAGGTATACAAGTGTGAAGAGTGTGGCTGCGTCGTGATGCTGATGGATGTCGGCGGCGGAGGTTCGCATTGCTGCGAGAAAAACATGGTACATATGCCGGAGCAAACGGCGGACTCATCGACGGAGAAGCATGTTCCAATTATAGAAAAGGTAAACGGCGGCTTTGATGTCACGGTGGGCAGTACTCCTCACCCAATGTTGGAGAGTCACTGGATTCAGTGGATTGAGCTGGTAGTGGACGGTCAGAGAATGCTGCGAGAGTTAATGAGCGGCGATGAGCCGAGGGTGCGTTTCTCCTGCCTGACAGAGAACCCCAAAAGAATAGTGGCCCGCGAATACTGCAATATTCATGGTCTGTGGAGAGGAGAAAATAGGTAGATGGCGATTTCGAAACCAATGGCGAAGGCCCTGAACATACAGTTCAATGAGGAGCTGGGCTCGGCGTATTTATATGAGTCGATGGCTGCCGATTTTCATTCGAAGAAACTCCACGGCTTCGCCGCCTGGATGACCGCGCAGGCCGCTGAGGAACGCTCTCACGCTCAAAGGATTCACGGCTACCTCAATGAAAACGACGAACGGGTTTTTTACGCCACGCTGTCCAAGCCCCAGGCCGCTTGGGAAACTCCACTGGCGGCGCTGAGGGCCACTTTGACGCATGAAAGATACATCACCAAGTGTATTCATGATTTGGTTCGCGGTTCCCGAGAGGAAGACGATATCGCCACGGAGACCTTTCTCGGCTGGTATGTCACGGAGCAAATTGAAGAGGAAGCGTCCGCGCAAAGCTTGATCGACAAACTGGAAATGGTAGGCGATAATAAAGTCGGTCTGTACCAATTGGACAAGGAAGTTTCCACGAGGCAGTAGAATATTCAGCTCGAGTGAGTGGCAACGGAGGTGGTTTATGAAGAAGTACGTGTGTGATGTCTGTGGTTATATCTACGATCCCGCTGAAGGCGATGAAGACAACGGAGTTGCTGTCGGAACCGCTTTCGAGGATCTGCCGGAAGATTGGGTTTGCCCACTTTGTGGAGCGGAAAAATCTGAGTTTTCAGAAATGGACGAATAAGTCAGTCTGGCCGCGGAAGCCATGCTTTCAAGCGGGGCCACCGGGTCTCTCCATCCCTTGTACATTGCCGGAAGGCCTCCGCGGTGTCTGTCTCTAATGGTCCGCCCCCAGACTCCCTGGCGGATCCAGTCCGCGAAGGGCGCGGTACCCCAGCCACTGATCCATAAGGACGATGGCGGCCATTGCCTCAACAACCGGAACCATTCTGGGACATATGGTTGGATCATGGCGGCCCTCGGTGCTTATATCGACAGTCTCGCCGTCCGTGTTTCTGGTTGTTTGAGGAAAACCGATTGAACTTGCGGGCTTGACAGCGGCTCGAAAGACTATTTCCTGGCCGGTGCTTATGCCGCCGATTATTCCGCCGGCGTTATTGCTCCTAAATCCCTTGGAATCCATCTGGTCGTTGTGCTCACTGCCCCTCATATCGGCGGCGCGAAATCCGGCGCCAATCTCAAAGCCTCGGACCGCGCCGATCGAGAGTATGGCCCCGCCCAAATCGGCCTCCAACTTATTGAAGACGGGATTCCCCAAACCAGGCGGTACACCCTTGATACGGCATTCTATCACGCCGCCGGCGCTGTCGCCGATTTCAATCAGTTCCCTGATCCTTTCCTCCATTTTTCTGGCCGCGGCACGATCGCAGGCTCTCATGGGATTCTCTTCGACGTAGCCCATGTCGAATGTTTCGCATCTGATTCCGGCGGCGCGTTGAACAAAGGCCAGAATCGACACTCCCTGTTCATCCAGCCATTGTCTCGCGACAGCGCCGGCGGCCACCCGAGCCGCGGTTTCGCGTCCGGAGGCCCTGCCGCTGCCACGCCAATCCCTGAAGCCATATCTCTTGAAATAGGTGTAATCCGCATGGCCGGGGCGGAACTTTTCCGCGATACCTCCGTAGTCCGAGGAGCGCGCATCCATATTGTGAAGCAGCATAGCCAGCGGTGTCCCGGTGGTTTTTCCCTCGAAAACACCGGAGAGAATACTCACCTTGTCGGTTTCCCTCCTTGGCGTCGTGATATCGGACTGTCCGGGTCTGCGACGGTCCAACTGCTTCTGGACAACTTCTTCGCTTATTTCCAGCCCCGGAGGAAGTCCATCCATCGTAACGCCGATACCGGCGCCGTGAGACTCGCCGAAGGTGCTTATTACAAGATAATGGCCAAGGCTACTTCCCGCCATAATGCTCCTCCAATGCGGACAGCAATCGCCCCGCGTTAAATCTCACGGGCGACTCATCCACTTCAAGAATCAAATCCGCGAACTCCCTGTATAGGATATCACGCCGGGCATAGAGTTTGAGAAAATCCTCATAGGGGTTCTCCGCCGACAGGAAGGCGGGTTGGCCTGACAACTTGATGCGCCGGTAGAGTAATTCACGGGCGGCTAGAAGATATACCCTCGTTCCCTCGTTGCCAAGACGCGCAATCGCCTCGGCATTCTCTATGACGCCTCCGCCGAGGGAAAGCACCACCCCTCCCCTGGAAAGGGTGGGAACAATTCTCTCGATGAAAAACGCGGCAGCCATGGTTTCCAGGTTTCTAAACCCCTCTCCACCAAGATTTCGCATGAGTTCCCGAGCCGAAATCCACGCACCCTTGCTTTCCTTCACTATGAGCTCGTCGAGATCAAAAAAATCGTAGTCGAGTTCGGCCGCGGCGATACCGCCCAGGGTTGTTTTACCACAGTGTTTTATCCCACCCATGAAAATCATTCTCATAGGCCCCATGATAGGATGCCTGCCGCGGAGGCGAAAGGGCGGTAATCCGACCGGCTCCGGTTAACTGAGCCAGCCATCCAGCACTCTCCGTAGTTCCGCCAAGCCCTCTCTCTTGAGAGCCGAAAAACAGTCGCAGCCGGCGTCGGGAAACAGGAAATCAAGGCCCGCTCTTACCTGCTCCAGACTGGCATGTCTTCCGTCGGGACCGAGCTTGTCGGACTTGTTCAGTAAAACGTGCGTTCTTCGCTCCGAGGCACGGCAGAGAACCAGCATCTCCTTATCGATTTCCCTTAGCGGATGACGGATATCCATCACAAGAACCACACCCGTCAGACAGTCCCGCTCCGTGACATAGCGAACGAGCTCCCTACTCCATCGCCTCCGCTCGCTGGCGCCGGTCCTCGCATATCCGTAGCCGGGCAGGTCCGCCAGCCTGAAATTGCTCCGCCCGTCAATTCCAAAGATATTTATATGCCTGGTTTTGCCGGGCGTGGAGGATGTCCCGGCAAGGGCTCTGCGCCCACATAAGGCATTGAGCACCGAGGACTTGCCCGCGTTCGACCGGCCGGCGAAGGCCACCTCAAGCCCCTCATCAAGCGGTAGCGACGCGTAGCCTGGACATGAGCGCATAAAGCGAGCGCCGCTTAACGAACACATCATCCGAATACTCTACCCCGCCTCGTTCGAGGCGGTTAAGACGCTTCTTGACGATGCTGTATCTCCGCCACAATTCGCGGTAAACTGCCGGTATGGAATCCCGTAATCTACAGACAGCCTTTCTCGGCATTCTCACCTTCCTCGCCCTAGGCGCGATCCTGCACTTCCTGCAGAGGGTCTTCATACCCCTGGGCTTCGCCACCCTTGTTTCCCTGATGCTCACACCACTGGTGAATCGGCTTGTGAGGCTGAAGATTCCACGCTTCATTGGAATCATCCTGGTGATATCCGCGATGTTCATCATACTCTATGGAGTCGGGCAGATATTCTATTCAAGCCTGCAAAATTTCGCGGCCGCTCTTGAAACTTATCAGTCCCGTTTTTCTCAGATCCTTCACGAGTTATGGAGCCGCTTCAAAATCCCCGAGGAGCTTTACCCCACGATGGGATGGACTCAAAACCTACTCGATCGGATAATTCAGATGACAGGTTCCTTTGTCAGTTTTGGAACATCCCTGGGACTGGCGCTTCTCTTCATAATCCTTATGCAGATTGAGATGCCTCTGTTCTGGCGGAAACTGAAGCGGGCCTTTCCACATCACGTGAATGTCAAGGTTGCCGGGGCGGTTTCGGATGCCTCAAGGCAGGTGGCCCGCTACCTTTTTCTGAAAACCATGCTGAGTACGGTTACCGGTGTGCTGGTATGGCTGACTCTCAGTATTATTGGACAGGACTTGGCGCGATTCTGGGGTTTGGTGGCCTTTCTCCTGAACTACATTCCCAACCTGGGAAGTTTCTTCGTCTTACTCGCCACCATGACCCTGGGCTTTGTTCAGTTCTACCCGGATTGGAATCGAATCATAGTGGTGTGGGTTACGATGCCGGTAATCCAAATTCTGATAGGCTCGATAATCGATCCTCAACTCCAGGGCCATCAATTGGATTTGAGTCCCCTGGTGATATTGATTTCACTGATCGTCTGGGGATGGATTTGGGGGATTGCCGGCATGTTCCTGGCGGTTCCTCTGACAGTGGCTTTGAAAATATTCCTCTCGCACATTGACAACCTTCGCCCCATCGGCGTGATGATGGGCTCCGGACGAATGAGCCGCTCGTTCAGAAGAAGCTGGGGGAAGCGAGGCGGGAAGAAATAGTTTAGGGTTCCGCGGCAAATATTCCCGTCCTGCCGAGCTTTTCCACCTTGGTGAACTCCATCGCCTGCTCCAACAATCCATAGTCCCCGGCGGGCGTGCTGACATTGAAGGAAATCATGGCCTCGCCTCCCTCCCTGGGGAAGGGATGGGCGAACACCAGATATCCCTCGACAGGCTCATCGGGGCTCACGCTGAATTTCCTCTCCAGCATCGTCCTGCGCAGCAGGGACTCCATGAGCACCGCCTCTTCCTGGCTCGCATAGCCCCTCCAGTAATTCATCAGGAGCTCGGAGCTGACGGCGGTGGCCTTCTCTCCTCCAATCACCAAGTGAATCCCATCCAGATGGAACAGCACCTCGGACTCATCGCTCTCTATCCCGGTTTCAAAAACCACAATGCGCTTTTTCAGAAGCTGGGCGGGGTAGTCGATAAATGGATTTCTGACGCTGTCGGTGTTGGCACCGTGCCGCTCCCTCAGTTCCTCACGGCTAAGAGGGGTCAGCCGAATCGTCAAATCGGCGGACTCAAGAACGAAGGCCGTCTCGACAGGCACAGGAGGCTTCGAGACGCAGGATGTGAGGAGCAGCAGAATCGCCAGTACTTTCATAGCGGCTCAAAGCATATTCCCAAATCGCTCAAACTGTCAAGCCGATGGCAGTCTCGTGAAAAAGCCCCGCCGGAGGCGGGGCTTGGAAGGGATAAATCCTAGAGAGAATTCACCTTAGAAGGACGCCTTTACCTTGAAGTACAAGCCGCTGGAATCATCTCCGTTCGGGGAGTATTTATTCCTGTCATTGTACTCATAGCCAAGGCCATAGGTAACGGAGCCGAGGAAGACCTCGATTCCAGCGTCAATTTCCATATCATCCTTTATAATCTCCCCTGAATTCCTTCTCACTTCCTTGGGTTTGTCCTTTTCCGAGGTTAGGGGAATTTCCATGGCAAAAACAATGTCAAGTACGTCCAGAATCACCTTACCCCTCAAATCCACTTCTATCAGGGACTTAAACGGTGTTTTCTCGAATCCATCATCAGTCTGAGTTACCCTCTTACCAGCGGGGTTGTCCTCATCGTGTTCAACTCTAATTACCTTGTCATAGGCGAAATTCTCTATAACATACGCCAAGCCGGCATTGAGCCTCTTCTCAAGAAAGGAAGTTGAGGCTGAAACGCCCATACCAAACTTCTTATGGAAAAGATCGTATCTCATCGCAAGGCCCGCAGAAAATTTCTCTCCGCTATAGCCAGCCGTTATACCAAATTCATTTGATCTATCCGTGAAAGCGGTATCTTCATCAGTATCCTTGTTAGGATCCAACGTGAAGTAGATATTGATATTCAAACCTTCGACAAGTCCGAAGAGGTCGAGCATCTGTAAGTCAATAGCGCCGGCAGGGTACTTGTCATCATCCTTGATAAGCGTCTTCTTCAAGTAAGTTTCGGGATAGATGGCCGTAATCACCTTAACCTTCTCCACGAAGGTAACGTCAAGTTTGAGTCCATAGTAAGAATCTGTCGGGTAAGGATCCAGATAGCCGATTCCGGCCACCTTGTGGAAGCCCGCCGCGGTCAAGCTGGTTTTACCCCAGGTAAGGGAAACGCCCACGGGGGAATCGGCGAAGCCGAGCGCGCCGGTGAGGTTGTGTGTCATCGTGAACTCCTCCAGCATGAAGGAGTCATATTCGTCGGTGTCATAGACGTTGGCTGAGTTATTGGAGTCGATGAGATCCGCCACTTTAGCGCCAAATTTGTCGTCTCCGTCGTTTTCGATCTCATATTCATCCAAGTCAGTGACGATTGTGTCACCTATAGCAACTAAATCATCCGCACCCGTTTTCGGATTACCATCGCTGCCTTTCACCATGATAACGCGTTCCGCGATCTTGAAGCTATCCTTCTTGATTGAGCTGCTCACCGTTGTCCATTCATCGATAACCCCGCCAAGGTTGATACTGGTACTGTAATCGGCGCCGATTACAAAACCCTCGTCCCCCGCTTTGTGCTTTTTATCTCTTATGTCCCAGGTGTTATAGAACTCAAAACTACCAGAGAAACCGGATCTGGTTTCGGCATGGACAGTCCCGGCTACCAAGGCCGCTAGGGCCAACAAAGTCAATTTCCTCATTATCACTTTCTCTCCTGTAAAAAAATGATTTTGTCCTAAAAACGCCGGAACCCGGCGCAATCCCCAAGTATCAATAAGGTTCGCCGATGATAACCAAGTTATGTGTGCATTATATGTTGAAAATATGAAGATTAGGTGAAGGAACACCGGCGATGCTGTTATCGGAGTGGGGGGCGACGCTCCCTATGAGAACTTCGGCCCCGGATCAGAGCGGGGAACGCCCCTCGGGCATGCCGGCAAAGCGATAGCCGTAACCGCGCACGGTTTCAATCCAATCGGGAGAACCAAGTTTCGAGCGCAGGTTCTTGATATGCGTGTCCACCGTTCGATCGTAACCCTCGAAGGAGTATTCAAGGCAGCGGTCCAGAATTTGCTCCCGGGTTACCACCGCGCCCTCGTTCGAGCTTATATACAGCAGAATTTTCCATTCGGCGGCGGTGAGCTTCAGGGGCGCGCCATCCACATCCACCTTGTGTGCTTCCTCGTTCGTCGTAAGCCGGTGCCCCCGGAGCAGCCAGATCTGCCTCGTCCTCAAGTTAATCCCGCTCAAGCTGCGCTTGAGCACCGCCGCCACTCGGAGCACCAGTTCCTTTGGACTGAAGGGCTTGACTATGTAGTCATCCGCGCCGACTTCAAAGCCCGTTATCCGATCGGACTCGGACTCGCGCGCGGACATGAATATTATCGGGATTTGCTCCCTGCTGAGAAAATCCTTGGCGAAGAGGAATCCGTCACCGTCGGGAAGAATCACATCCAGGAGTATGAGATCCGGTCTGCGAAGCTTCAGGGCCTCGCGTGTGTCGCCAATGGTTTCAAAAGTGGAAACCTCGTGGTCGGCGAGTTGTAAATATCCGGTAACAACCTCCACGGTTGTTTCGTTATCTTCCACCACGAAGATATGGGCCATGGCGCTATTCTAAATCGACTCCGGAGCCGCCGCCAGTCCGTAAAACCACGTTTCATAATTTCTGCGGAAAAAATGATGTCTAATGGTTCGAATGCGGCATCATTGACGGCCCGTCGGCTGGATGCACGGGCTCCGGCGCGGCTTTGGCCACCCTCCGAGACCCCTTTTCGCCGGATTGGCTGGCCTTGAACCCGGGAATTGTCCGGGGTCGGCGGCCGCCCGGGAGCTCGAATTCATGAGGACACCGGGTTTTCCCCCATGGGTGGCGCGGATATACTGGAACACAGCCCATGCGCGATACTGTCATCCTAACCGGAATCAAACCCACTGGAATGCCCCATCTGGGGAACTATCTCGGGGCCATTCGGCCCGCGCTGGCCATGGCTGAGGAGGAGAATGTCGAGGCGCGGTTTTTCATAGCCGATTACCACTCACTGAACTCGGTTCGGAACGCGGGGCTGCTACGCTCCTATACCTACGAGGTGGCGGCGAGTTGGCTGGCCTGCGGCCTGAATCCGGACAGGGTCTGTCTGTATAGGCAGTCGGACGTGCCGGAGGTTTTCGAAATGGCCACAATCCTGATGGCCTTCACGGCAAAGAGTCTGATGAATAGGGCGCACGCCTACAAGGCGGCTGTGAGTTCGAACCGATCGAACAATCTGGGCGACGATCACGGAATCAACATGGGGATGTTCACCTACCCGGTGCTTATGGCGGCCGACATCCTGCTCTTCGATACGGACCATGTCCCCGTGGGCAGGGATCAGGTACAGCACATAGAAATGGCCCAGGACATCGCGGGGGCGGTGAACCATAACTACAGGAAGAACTTACTTGTGATACCCAAGGCCAGATTTAACAAGGAGCTGATGAACGTGCCGGGCCTGGATGGCCGCAAGATGTCCAAGAGTTACAATAATCACATCCCGCTTTTCGCGTCCGAGAGGCTGTTGAGGAAGGCAGTTATGAGGATTGTCACCAACAGCCAGGGCGTGGAGGAGCCCAAAAACCCCGGGAAGTGTAATGTCTTCGCGCTTTTCAGGCTCTTCGCGGGTGAGGCCGAGAAGAGAGCCCTGGCGGACAGGTATCGAAGAGGGGGGCTGGGATGGGGGGAGGCGAAGCAGGCCCTATTCAAACTGCTCGATTCCAAAATCGCGCCGATGCGCGCAAGATATGATGAGCTGATGGCGGACACATCAAGCATGGATGCGATTCTGGCTGAGGGTTCAAGGCGGGTCAGACTGATCGCGGCGGATACCATCCGACGCCTCAAACACGCGATTGGGGTGGGCCAGGGCGGGAAGAGCCGCCTCCAACCGCGCCCCTGAGGCTCTGGGCGGGGCCGCGTCCGAGCGGACTTGGGATGGGAATTTTTCCGAACTTGGCGCCCGTGGCCAGCCGATCGGCCTCGGACACCATCGCGCGATGCCAGACGATGAGAGCTTCCTCCGCTTCCGGCCGCGCCCCCCTGATTTCCGCCATGAGCCTGAAAACCGGTTCGGTTCCGCTGCCGCGCATCCAGAGAAATCCGGCATCGCGTTGCGTCTTGTCGCGAAAGACGATTTTGAGGCCGCCGCCGGACTCGAATCCCCCCCGGCCGAAGTCGCCGCGGCGGCTTTTTATGCCGCTGTTGTTCGTCTGAATCCACGAATGAAACCCATAGGCGCTCCGCAATTTTTCGGCGTGAATGCTCCACTGCCGGTTAAATATGCCCTCCCACTCGGTTTTCAGGCGGCCGTGCTCAACGCAGGCTATCTTCATCTTCGAGTTTTCAGCCGAGGCCGGGCTTGTGGTGAAGGCCGGCAGGCTGGCCAATATATCGGCGGCTCCGTAATCCCCCTTATAGAGCGCGCTCTGGCCGCTTCTCCGGCACCAGTCCTCGAAGGGATTCGGACGACGTCCGGACATTTTGGGCAGACGCAGGAGCTTGAGCAGGGCGGTGACGGTATTGAGCGGATCGCGCACCTGTGCCGGATGGACGATGACGCCTCCGTTCGAGCCCTCGCCAAGCAGGCGAACCCTATAGCCCTTCTTGCGAAGCTCGCGAGCCAGGTTCACCACGTTGGATTCGCCGACCTCGGCCTCGAAAACGGATGCGCCATAGGTTTCGGCGATTGGGCGCACGCGGTGGCTGGTTGGGCCGTTTACCACCAGCGCGAGTTTCCCGGCATCCGGGCTTCCCATCCAGGCGGAGCAGGCGAATTCCGCCAGAGTCGTAAGCGCGAAGACTTCCTGCGCTTCCAAGATGCGCGCGCTGCCGGAGGATTCGTCCCAGATCACCAGATTTCCTCTGTCCCCGTCGCTATCCGGAACATATCCGAGCCGTTCACCGCGTATGTGGAGTTCTTCCAGATATTTCTTGCAGGGTTCGAGGGCCCGCCCCTCGGGTAGGATCGCATGCTCAATCTGGCCCGGCATGTTGTTGAAGGTGTAGAATTTCGCTCCAAGGGATTCGATATGCATCCTGTCTGCGGAGAGACAGCGGGCGCTTCCGTTCAAATCGGCAACCACCGCGAGCGGTCTTTCGGACAATGCCCGCCTGAGACCGCCCAGCACGATTCTCCTGCCGGCCCTGCTTTTCGCGCCGCCGGCGATCAGGTTTAGCTGCCTGGCGTATGTTCTCAAGCAGCGTTTTTTCTGCCTCTCGTTAAATCCGATTCCCGGACATTCCCCCGACAGCGATTTTCTCAGCGCCGCGCCTTCGGCCGCTACAAGTCCGCGGAATTCTTCAATGAGCTCCGCGGAGGCCGAAGCGCCGATTACGCCGCCGTCCGTGCTGAATTTCACACCGTTGTACCCAAGCGGGTTGTGGCTGGCGCTGACATAGGCGACTCCGGCGATGCCTCCGGTATTCTGGCAAAAAGCCATCGCCTCCGGCGCGGCCGCGATTCCGATGAAGACAACCCTGCACCGGACGGCGCGAAGTCCCCGCATCAGGGAATTCGAAAGCGCCGCGCTGGTGGGCCTGGAATCGGTTGCCACGAGGACAAGCGGCTTTTTTCTGCCGCGGTATGCGGAAAGCCAGCGCCCCCAACTGACTCCCATCGCGACGCCCAGGCAGCTATCGGCAAGCGAGGGCATTTTGCCCCTGCCGTGTTCGCCATCCGGCGCGAAAATCTTCCGCCACCCGGAGGGGGAAAGTATCATCTGCTCAAGGGCGGCGCGAAGCTCCTTGTCGCCGCGGCTTCCACTCACTTCATCTGATGTCATGTTCACTCCGTTTCATTCCAAATCTTCCCAGCGAATACCCTCGCCCGGGGGAATGCTCTCCGCCAGCCGGCGCCCGTATGCCCGGTGCCGGTCCCGGGGTTCGATTCCAGGCCTGAGATTATGCTCGGTTCTTAGGATGGCGCTATTCCTTTCGCTTAGCAGGGTTCCGGCGGGGAGAGCCCCTACGGCGTGGAGAGAGCGGTTGCTGCGGCGATAATTCGCGATTTCCGAGCAGGCCAGACGCTTTATCCCATCTCCGAGCGGCGCCTCCACCCGCCTTCGCCCGTATTCGCCCGACAGCTCTTCGACTGTCGCGGCGAGGTGAGCCTCGGGTTTCCGGCCCCGTGGAGGCGTGTAATGAATCACCGCCGCGCACATCACGGCGAAGTCCCTGGGATTGAGGGCCACCGAATCGTCCAGCCCGCCGGGGCCGGGGTCCAGGCTTATGTGTTTTTCTATTATCGCGGCGCCCAGAGCGGCGGCAAGGGCCGGTATGAGTACGGCATGTTTTGAATGGTCCGAAATACCCACGGGCAGGCCGAAGGTTTTCTTCAGGGTTTGAATCGCGCGAAGGTTGGCTTGATTTTCGGGGGCGGGGTAGCTGGTTAGACAGTGAAGCAAGGCTACGGATTGCCGGGTTCCCCCCGGGAAGGCTCCTTCCGCGATTTCAAGAGCCCTCCTGATATCTTCAATCCTCGACACTCCCGTGGAAAGGATCAGGGGTTTGCCCGTTCGCGCAAGCATCTCAAGCAATTCCTCGTGGTTCAATTCAGGCGAGGCGACTTTCCAGGCCGCAACCCCTATCTCTTCAAGCAGTTCAAAACCCTTCCTCCCGAAGGGACTGGCCAGGAATTCCAAACCCCGGCCGAGTGTTCGCTCCTTAAGCGCCGCATAAAACTCCGCCGGGCGTTCCAGCGACTCAAAAACCTTGAATAAGGGAACGGCTCCCCCGGGAAGCCGAACGAATCCGGCCTCTGGTGGAAGAATTTCGTCAGCGAATATCACCTGAAACTTGGCAACCCGCGCTCCGGCATCCGCGGCCGCATCAATCAGCTCAAAGCCCCGCGCCAAATCGCCCTGGTGCGAGGTGCCTATTTCAGCGATTATAATCGGGGTGCGGCCATGCCTAAGTTCTTCGAATCCAAACACCTAAAGCCTCTAAATGAGCCCAATCAGCCCGTTGCCCCGCGCATTCATGGAACCCTTATTTCGTTGAATCCGCAGTAGGGCGCCAGTTTTTTTGGAATGGCCACCGACCCATCCTTCCTCTGGCCGTTCTCCAACAGGGAAACCAAGGTCCTTGATACCGCAATCGCCGTACCGTTTAACATGTGCGCGTACTGTATCTTCCCGTTGTCCCTGTATCGGATTCCCAGTCGCCTCGCCTGGTAGTCTGTGCAGTTGGACGCGCTTGTCACCTCGCCCCAGGCGCCATTCTCGCCACGACCGGGCATCCACGCTTCCAAATCGAATTTTCTATACGCGGGCATACCCAAGTCACCGGCGCAGGTATCGACGATACGGTAGGGGATTTCCAATCCTCTAAAAATCTCCTCCTCGATATCCAATAATTCGACAAGGACCCTTTCGGAATTCTCAGCGCGCGTGTAGGCGAACATTTCCACCTTGGTGAACTGATGTACTCGATAGAGTCCCTTGGAGTACTGACCTGCCGCTCCCGCCTCCTTGCGAAAGCAATGCGAGAGTCCCGCCAGCAGGATTGGCCCCCTGTTCAAATCGATTATCTCGCCGGCGTGAAACCCGCCCAGGGTAATCTCGGCCGTGCCGATAAGGCAGACGCCGGTGCCTTCCAGCGTGTATACATTCGTTTCAGCGCCGCGGGGAGCAAAACCCACTCCCTCGGCGATTTCCTCCCTGGCAACGTCGGGAGTGATGGTGATGGTGAAATTGTGCTTGGAAAGTATGTCCAGCACGTAGCGGCTCAGCGCCAAATCCAGTGTAACCGCCTGATTTTTCAGATAGTAGAATTTGCTCCCCGATACCTTCGCGGCGGTTTCGAAATCAAGCAGATTCAGGCCGGCGGCCAACTCAAGATGATCCCTGGGTTTGAAACTGAATTTCGGGAGCTCACCGTGTCGGCTTATTTCGCTATTAGCCTCATCCCCCCTGCCTCGCGGCACATCGGGATGAGTCATGTTGGGGATTCGTCTGGCAGCCTCCCGCAGAGCGCTCTCTGTCCCCGTGAGTTCCGCTTCCGCCGAAGCGATGTCTTTTTTCAGGCTCCTACCCTCGAAGTTCAACTTTTCTCGCATTCGCGGGTCTTTCTCCTGTTTCATCGCGACGGTGTTCTCGTTCCGCCTCCTGCGCAGCTCGCCGATATTGCCAATCAGCAAGTTACGGCGGTCATAGTGCCTGAGAACCTCGTCCACGTCGGCGCTCATGAACCGAATCTCGACATTGCTCTTCACCGCCCCGGCATTCTCCCTGATATATTTGAGATCCAACATGGCCGGATATTTTAGCCTTTCCACCGGCCAACAGGAAGAAGGCCAATGTCCACTTACATAATTGTAATGATGCCGGCTGGAAACTTGGGCCGAAATTGTTGTATATTGATTACGTTAAGCATGTAGCGATGCAGTTTCGGTTGGGTTTGGCCGCTTGGCCATCCTGTTCGATTTGTCTCTTTTAAGGATATTTAAGGAGTAGTGTTATGAAGGCTTTTGGCACGGTGATTTCGTTGGCGTTGCTCGCCACCCTCTTATCATGCGGTGACGAGGATTATCAGGCGGGCGCCGCGACGGGCGTTATTCAGTATTTCGAGGGGACGGTTACCGTAAACGATCAGGCGGCGGAGATAGGCCTTGAGGTCATGGACGGCGATGTCATCATCACGGGGCTTGGATCGTACGCGGAAATCGTATTTGGTGAGAATCGGATAATCAGAGCGGAGGAGAATACCAATCTCGTACTTGATGCGAAGGAAAAGACATTCAACCTCACAACTGGAGCCCTGGCGGTTGTCCAATCCAAGGCGCGTTTCCTCTCGGGTAGGAAGGCTTGGCTTGTGGAAACTCCAAACGTGGCCGCGGCGGTAAGGGGCACCATCTATTACGTCAATGTGGAGAGTCCGGACTCCGTTTATTTCTGCCTGTGTAACGGTAAAATCCATCTGGAGGGCGCCGATGGGGGCGAGAAACTGAGTTATGAAGCCGCGCACCATGAGGCTGTCCGTTATATCCGCAATTCCGAAGGGGGGGTGGAACTCACGGAGGCTCCCATGATTTACCACAGCGACGAGGATATGGAAGCTCTGGCGGATGCCGTCAATGTTCGTATAGACTGGTCGAAGATTTCGAAGTAGTCGGTGGAACTGCCTGCTATTTGCTTAGCCGCCGGAATTCTTTGACAAGACTTCCAAAACGGTCTAGCGCGTCGTCCACCGGTTCCGGTTGGCTCATGTCCACGCCGGCAAGCTTCAATGATTCGAGGGGGTATTTCGATCCACCCGATTTGAGGAAGCTCAGGTAGGCGTTTTTTTCGGATTCCCCACCATACCGTGACGAGAGGGCCATGGCGGCTGATAATCCGGTGGCGTATTTGTAGACATAGAAGGCGCTGTAGAAGTGAGGTATCCGCAGTCCTTCCAGGCTGCTTTCCTCTATGAAACGCATGGAGCCGCCGAAGTAATCACCAAGCAAGGCTGAATACTTTTCTCGGAGGGTATCCACAGTCAGGGGCTCGCCCCTCTCTGCCATCAGATGTGTGTCCCTTTCGAATTCCGCGAACATCGTTTGTCTGTATATGGTGGCAATCACATCATCTATCTGCTTCCCGATAAGGTAGGCCTTCATTGTATCGTCGGTGCTCTCCTCGACGAGTTTCCTGGCCAATAGCTGCTCGTTGAAAGTGGAAGCCACTTCGGCTTCAAAGATTGTGTAGTCGTAGTGTGGGAAGGGATTGTTTCTCGCGCTGTACCAACTGTGCATGGAATGACCGGCCTCGTGGGCCATTGTAAACAAATCCCGAAGCACCTCGTCCTTGTAATTCATGAGTATGTAGGGATCGCCGCTGTATGAGCCCGCGCTGAATGCGCCGGAACGTTTGCCCTTATTCTCGTAGCGATCGGCCCAGCGACCCACGAGGCCGGCCCGCAGAGTATCCACATATTCCCGGCCAAGGGGTTTGAGCGCGTCACAGACCACCTCAACCGCCTCGTCCCAGGTATGGCGAATATCCGTGATATCGACCAGGGAAACAAGAACGTCCCATGGGCGAAGATCGTCTTTGAGATTCAACATCTCCGCTCTCAATTCATAGTATTCGTGCAGGATCCTGAGGTTTCGCCTAACGGAATTCACCAGGTTGTCGTACACGGCTAAATCCACATTGTCGGGAAACAACGCCATATGCCGCGCGCTTGGATGGGAGCGGACTTCCGCGACATACTTATTTCGAAGAACGCTGCCCGAATACAATTCGGCCAATGTGTTTTTATGCGCATCAATGCAGCGATAGAACTTCCGGTAGGCGTCCTCGCGTACAGTCCTATCCTTGTTCTGCAGCAGTAAGGCAAGGCTGCTCTGCGTTAGAGGAACTCTCTTATCACCGACTTCAACCATGCCGAATTCCATATCCACGTTCATGAGCGCGCTGTATGCCCTGGACGGCGTCTGAACCGATTCAATCTGCCTGGCGAGAAGGCTCTCCTCCTTCTCCGATAAAACATGAGCTTTGAAGCGCAGAAGCTTGCGCAGGTATACCTGAAAATCCGCAAGCAGCTCGGAATGCAAGTACGTCCAAATTTTTTCCGCGTCGATGGCCTGAATCTCCGGTTCCAACCAGCTTTTCGCCGCCGCGAATCTGGTCGCGAGGTTGACATAGCGGCCATAGAGACCTCGAACACGGCCATCGCCGATATTTTCGGATTGGCGCAGTCCCACATAGCAACCCAACCTCTCATTCAAGAGTCCCATTTCGATAACGATGTAATTCAATGCGGCGGCCATGGTTTCCACCGATTCACCAAGTTTCCCCTTGAATTCGGCCATTCTCGGAATACCGGCCTCGAACTCTGATAATCCCTCTTCCCATTTCGAGTCATCCGCGAAAAGGGATTCCAAATCCCAGGTATCCTCAAGTTTCACATCTCCGCGCTCCGCAAGCGCTGGTTTCACATCTGTCATTTTCAATCAACCTCCCAACTGTGATGCACGTTCTTCGTCGCCGCGCGGACTATGGAACGCGTGCCTGGACAGCCCATAGAGCCCAAGTGTTCTAGGGTTCGGCATGCAGGCTTTCCAAAATCGCCTTGATGCGTCGACCGGCCCGGCCCCTGTGAGAAATCCTGTCCTTTCCCGCGGCATCCAGTTCCGAGACAGTACAACCCGCGCCCGGCACGAAGAAAATCGGATCGTAGCCAAATCCGCCTTCGCCGGAGGGCCGGACGGCGACAAGGCCCTCAAATGTCTCCTGCGCCGTGAAAACCCTATACTCATCCACAAGCAACACCATCGAACAGACGAAAAACGCCCGACGCTCGAAGCCTGTCAACCCCGCCATATTTTCAAGCAGTAAGTCGTTACGTTCCCCGGCATTCAGTTTTCGTCCGGCCCTGTCGCCGCCATACCTCGCCGAGAGAACGCCCGGGGCCCCTCCGAGCGCCGGCACCGAAATGCCCGAGTCATCGGCGATAATCGGTTTCCCATCCGTGTGCCCCAAAAAAGCTCTTGCCTTGATCAGCGCGTTCTCCAAATAAGTGGACGCGCCCTCCCTGGGCATCGGAACGTTGCTGATTTCCGGTCCCGAAACCAGGCTATGCAAATCGAAAATCCGTGTAAACTCGGCTTTCTTATGAACATTACCGCTAGCCAGGACAAGTTCCATTGCAACAGAATCTACCCGATATCATCACTATCAGTCCAGCCTTTCCATCATCCCAAGCGGCGAAGTCCTCCTTACGACCGGCAGCCATCCTTATCATCATCTCCCAGCCAGGTGTCTCCTCAGGAAATGAAGACCCGACGAAACGGTTCCCGGCGGAACATTGATGATTTCTCCTATGTTTTTATGAGAGAGTGTGATATTCATTTTGCGAATGCTGCCGCAAGTTCTCTTGTGCCTGTTCTCCAATAAATCAACCTTTTTCCTCCACCTGTCAAGTTGCTCCGAGTCATGGACGGCATCCGCGAGTCTCTTCCTTGCCCTACTCAATTGATACCAATACTCATTCCGCTTCTCTCTTAGATTCTCTCTCAGTTTCACCTTCGTCTCGATTCTGGATCGAGCCTCATGCGTTCGTTCAACAAGCCAATCCGCATCCACACCAATCAACTTAGCGATTTGAGGAACATCGTGATCGCTGAAATCGGCGGCTCTGAGCAAAACCGAGTAGAGAATCCGACGCCTCAAAGTGTCATTCTTCAAAATGCCGGTCTCATCAAGTTCCAGGGCAGATTCCTTCAGAGGCCGTATGTCTAAATCGCCCTCCTCTTCCTTCCCAAACTCGGGGGTGTCCATCTTTTCCTGCGATTCTTCGACACACCAAGTCTCGTAGTGCTCCAAATTCGCCATATTTTCCGTAAAGGCCTTCATGAACCAGCGCAAACTATTAAACAAATAGGTTTCAAACCTGTGGGTAGGCTCAAACCTTTTCACCAAACGAGAAATTCTGGGATGAAATGAAAGAAAGAACTCACTACAGCGATCCTCGTCCAACGAAGTCCAAAGCCTGGGGAATTTGTAAACCAGAAGACAGATCTGTTTGAACAGCTCATGCCATCCTTCGCCGGTTTTTTTGTAGGCCACGACGGCCCCGGTCAGCGATTTCTTCATTGATCACTCCTGCTTCAATTTCTGCAGGAGTAACGGCAAGATTCGTGCCAGAACTCTCTGTTTTCGACTATGAATTTAGGATCTAAGGCAGTACAGCGCCTGACAGAGCTGTGCTGATGTTGGAATTGGATAAGCTATTATCGAGGTTCACCTACATCAGAAGACAGGGCCGCGATTCTGGTGAATGCGGCTCTGTCTTTGTACTCGGGAATGTATGGATTTTGAATCGGGATTTCAGTTGCCCTCAACCCGTAACGAAGCAGCATATGCCTTCATCCGGAAAATCATCCCGCACGGCATCTACCGCTTCTTCAATCACTTCGGCTCCCTGATCATCGCAGTAAATAATGAGGAGAAAATTTTCCTCCGGCCAGATATGATCCCCCTGCTTCGGATCGGAATTCCCGCGCCCATGGACGCTCGGAATCTTGGTGAAATGGCTTGCGAAGCCCCTTGATTCCAAGGACTCCATCACGTTTCTTTCAACTGAATGGTTCGCGATAATCTCCACCCTTTTAAGCCCCCTCATTCGCCACCTCCCTCGGCGGGCAATCGCCTTCCCCCGCCTCCATCGCCGTCATTCGGATTGAACCGTTCCATATCACCTGATAGTCTTGAATCGGCTTTCCGGTTCATCCTTACATACAGAATCGGAACCAGGAACAGAGTCATCAGAGTGCTCATCAGCATGCCGCCGATGATTGTCTGACCAATGGGACGCACCAACTCAGCGCCTTCGCCGGTGTTGAAGGCCAGCGGCACCATCCCCAGAATGGTTGTCAGGGAAGTCATTAGAACCGGACGCAGTCGGTTGCCGCAGCCCTCTATGGCCGCCTCACGAATGTGGTAACCCCGGTCTCTCAGTAGATTCATATAATCGATGAGAACGATGCCGTTGTTTACCGAGATACCAACCAGCATCAGCAGGCCAAAGGCCGAGAATGCGGATAAGGGTGTTGTGTATCCGAAAACAGGCAGATTCATAAGAGAATACATAAGCAAGATTCCCGGGAAAATCATGAATATCGAGAGGAATACGATGAAGGGATCTTTCAGTGATTCAAACAGGCTGGCCATGATACCGTAAACCAATGCCAATGCAACCACCATAACGGCAATGAACTTGGACAGATACTTCACCAGTTCGGCGAAATCACCGGAGTATTCAAGAACCACACTGTCATCAATAACTATGTTTTCGGCGATAGCCCTTCTCACCGCGGGATCCGCCCTGTTAAGGGAAGTCCCAGGACTCAATGTGGCGGTTACATGCACCACCCTTGAGCGATTTTCCCTGTTTATGGATACCGGCCCGGTTGTTCGTTCGATTCTGGCAATTGAGCTTACCGGTATTCGCTCCCCCGCCTGATTTGGAATGTAGATTCGGTCCAGGTCAGGAATATCCCGGCGATCCTCCTCCCGGAAAATCACCAGGATATCAATCTCATCTCCGTCAGAACGATAACGGTTGGCTATCCTGCCATTGACGGCCGCGCTTATTTCATTGGCTACAGTGCCGACATTGAGCCCCAGGGAATATGCCTTGTCGCGTTCCAGAACAATGCTCGCGATTGGAAGTCCTTCCTGAAGGGATATCTGAGGCTCGATTACCTCATCCACCTGATTCTCAAGGAGATCGCGAATTTCAACCGCCAATGCCCTGGACTTGCTTAGATCGTCTGTTCGCAGAATAACATCAATCGGGGCTGTGTTGCCAAACTGAGGTTCCCGTACATCGAACTTCGCCGAGGGGAACAGATCGAAATTCGCGCGTACTTTTCGCTGTACATCAGCATAGCTGTCAATCTGCTCATCAAAGGGCGGCAGAAAGACATAGAGTACTCCCCTATGCGATTCAGAGCTCAAGGAAAAGGAATCCGCTCCGGTTCCGGCGAAAACAAGTATATCCTGATACCCCCTTATTTCCTTTCGGGCCCGATCGGCCAGTTTCATCACCGCCGCCTCGGTAACCTCATAGCGGGTTCCAACAGGGAATTCTATCCCGACTTCCAGAACATCCTGCGCTTGATCGGGCATGAATTCGATTCCGGTATTTCCCCCAAAGGGCTCCAGAGTCAGAAAACTGACGAAAAACACCAGAATCATGATAAGCGCCGCGAGTCCCTTATGCTCCAAGACGGTGCTCAACAGCCGCTTATAAGCGTTGTTGAATCTGATAAATGAATTGCCGATGGCATTGCCTGTCGCCGCGAAAAATCGGTTCCTCAACGGTCTTTGCCTGTGGGTGTAGAGCACGAGGTATTTGCTCGAGAGAACCGGCACAAGGGTAACGGCTACCACAAGCGAAACGAGCAACGCTATAACGATTGTCAAGGTTAGATCCTGGAAGAGGACTCCTATTATACCCAGTTCATTTTTGAACATCAGTAAGGGCAGAAAGATTCCGACTGTGGTCAGGATGGAAGCTGTAATCGCGGTCATCATTTCCTGGGCGCCCAAAAATGCGGCTGGAATCGCCTTTGCGCCCTTTTCCCGATATCGGTAAATGTTCTCAAGAATCACTATGGAGGAGTCAACTATCATACCGATTCCAAGGGTCAGCCCGGCCAGAGTCATTATGTTGAGGGTTAATCCGGCGAAATACATAATCATGATGGTTGTAAGCAGACTGATGGGAATCGAAAGGCCAATGATGAAGGTGCTTTTCAAACTTCTGAGAAAGAGAAACAGTACAACCATCGCCAAGGCTGCCCCAAGTATTGCCGAGGAAGTGACGCTTCTAAGCGAGTTTCGAATAATCTTGGTTGTGTCATAGATGGTCGTAAGGCTTACGCCGGGTGGCAGAAAATCTTGAACTTCTTCTACTTTGGCGGCGATGTTGTCGGCAACCTCCACGGAGTTAGTACCCGATTGCTTCTGCATCGCGATGTAGATACCCTGAACGCCGTTTATATAGATTTTGTTGGGAGCGTCCTTGTACGAATCACTCACATCGGCGATGTCCCGAAGCCTGATGGCCGCCGCCGCGCCCGTGCCTCGACCGGCGGCCGGGTTGCTTCCTCCGCCCCTGTAGGTGATAACCGCGTTTCGGATTTCCTCAACGCTCTCAAACTGGCCCATGGTTTGAACCAGGTACTTGATACCGCCCTCGTAAACCGAACCCGCGCCAATTTGGAGATTCTGTGCGGAAAGGGCCTGTACAACGCCGAGCATGGTAAGCCCGTAGGCTTCCAGGCGATTCTGGGATACTTCAACCCTTATAGCCCTTTCGCGCCCACCATACAGCGTTACAAGGGCAACACCGGGCACCTGTTCGAATCTGGGCTGAATCTGTTTTTTCGCGATATCGTATAGTTCATCGGTATCCCGGTTTCCCTCCACGGATATCTGATAAACCGGAATAATGGACGGATCGAACTTGAATATCTGGGGGCTGTCGGCCCCCTCCGGTAAGAGACTTTTGACAAATTCCAGCTTGTCGCGCACATCGTTTGACGATTCCGATAAATCCAGACCCCAGCGCAGTTCAAGGATGATGGTACTCTGCCCCTCGGAGGAAGTCGAGGTGATTTTCTCTATGCCCGTCGCGTTCGATATGGCTCCTTCCATCGGCCTGGTGACAGTCTGCTCGACTTCCTCCGGGCTGGCTCCCGGATAAGTCGTGTAAACCACCAGAAACGGCGGAGAGATGTCCGGGAGCAAATCTATCGCTATCTGAGGCAGAATATACAGCGCCAAGCCAACTACAAGAAAGTATATAATGAGGAAGGTTGTCGGCCTGCCGACGACTCTTTTTGCGATACTCATCCTAACTTACCGCCCGCGATTCTCGAAGTACACGAACCCTGGCCGCATCCTCCAAAAGAGTCTGGCCCTGAATCACAACATTTTCTCCAGCCTCGACTCCTTCCACTACCTCGACAATTCCGTCCTGTGAGATTCCCAGAACAACGGATCTCTTCACCGCGATATCATTTTCAACCACAAAGACAAATGTATCCTCGAACCTGCGCAGTACGGCATCGGTTGGAATCTTGACAACTTCCTCCTTCTCTTCGGTGGTCAATCTAACCTCCGCGTACATGCCGGCCCGCGCCTTGAGTTCGTCGCGCGGGATATCCATCTTTATCCCCATGGTTCGGCTGGCCGGATCCACGACGGGGTCGATTTCGCTCACCCTTGTCGGTATGGCATATCCGGGCCACGCCTCAAGGTAGATATCCGAGGGAAGTCCAATTCGGATCTGGGATATGTAGCGCTCCGGGATGGCCGCCACAACCTGCAGACGATCCAGATCGCCGATTGTGGCAATCAGTGTCTGCATGCTCACGGCTGCCCCTTGATTGAGGGGCAGCGAGGTTACCGTTCCAGACACCCTGGCCCTTACGGGGCTAAGCGCGTAAGTAAACCCCGGCTGTGACGGATCCACTTCGGCAATCACTTGGTTGGCCAAGACATAGTCACCCAACTCAACATGCAGACGCGCCAAAATGCCTCTGGTATCGGCATACGTGTCAACCGAACTGGCGGACACGATTTCACCGTTGGTTTGAAAGAGATTGGCTACCGGGCCTCTTACCGCCTTGGTGACTATGACAGCGGTACTCACCTCTTTTTCCGATTCGTCCACTCGGAACATTGTTGATGTGCTTCCCAAGTAGGCAAGAACTCCGCCGCCAACCAATATCACAATAAGAATCACTATAATGACGAGAAATACTATTCGCGCCTTCCTTTTCATCACTCCTCCTGAATTCTTTTAATTTACAGCGCGTAGACGGTCCTATTTGTTATCAAGCAACTCATCAATGGAAGCGTTAAGCGCGTGCTCAAGGTTGAGCAGCTCGGCAATGTACTCGTATTTCGCATACAGCAGGCGCTGCAAGGCCTCCAGGTATTTCTGCTGACTCGTGTCCACATCCAATATCTCTCGCGCCCCGACATCGTACGCCCTTTCCGTAAGCTCAAAATTTCTTCGGGCCAATTCGACGCTTGAAACGCTCGCATCAATTGTTTCACGCGCGGTATCGAGTTTGTTCACCAGATTGGTAATCTCGATAGCGGCGGATTTGAATGCCATCTGCCTGGCTAGAACAAGCTTATCAATCGCGTCCTGGCTTTCCTTGAGCTGAATGTCGATGCTTGAGCCGGGAATAAGTCCGTCAAAACGCCAGCCAAGGCTTATTCTCAATTTGCCTCCATCGGCCCAATTAGACCACTGTTCAATCGAACTTGGCGGGAAGGAAGCGCTCATATCGGCATTTGACGCGTGGATTCCATAGCTATAGTCCAATGTGAGAGTCGGCATGTTGTAATTCCGCTTCAGTACCTCTTTCTTAAACTTCAGCGCTTCAATTTGTTTTTCCAGGGAGCGAATATCGGAACGTCTGGACATGAATTTACCGATCAGATTCTCGGCATCGAATTGATAGGCCTCGGCATCAAGACTCCCATCCAGGTTTATCTCCGTATTTCCATCGACGCCGATGAGAAACTTGAAAAACAGCAGCAGTTTCTCATATTCGGCAAGCGTGGATCTGTAGTCGGGTCGCAGCCCCGCGAGTGTTACTTCAGCGGATAAGACATCAAGTTCCTGGGCCAATCCGTACTCGAAATTTTTCCTGACCTGTTCAAGCCGCTTTTCGGCCAGCTCTATGTTGCCCTTCTGAATCTGAATATTCTCCTGGCTGGCCAGCAGGAGATGGAACTGCTTGCGAACATCCCTTTCCAGCATTCCTCTGGCATTCTCGTAACTGATCAAACCCGCGTCATAGTCAGCTATTCTGGCCTTGATTCCAGAAGCGATTGCCATGTTCAGAGGTAGAGTCAGATTAAGGCCGGTTGAAAATCCAAAGGAGCCCGCATCCGTAATCTTCTTCACACTGCCGTCACCAAAATCGATAATCCCCGCATCCGATTCAATTCCCGCGGATAGACTCATCGACGGAAGAAATAAATTCCAGAGCCTTTCCCTGGATCGCCTGTAGCCGCGCACATCAATGCTAGACTGTTTGAGCTCCAGGTTTTGAGCGATTGACAAGTCAACGGCCTCGTCAACGGTCAGGGTCAGCGATTCACCGCCAAGCGCCATGGTCAATGCAGTCAAGCTCATCGCGATCAAAAACAGATTCTTCATTGTAAGCTTACTCCCTATGCTCCTATAAGCGGATAATCCGGCCGGGCCAGTATATCATGGATAGCTGATTGAGGACAGGCGTCGCCGACTGCCAAACACAGTCGAATTTGGGAAGAACAGATTCTCTCAGCGCTCACAAGAAACATCAATTCGAAGTGTCATTTGAGTTTCTCCAGATTTCCGCCCGGACGGGGCGTTCCCCTCTGTCGTTTCCAGAACCCTATCATATCAAGATAATCCATGGAACGGAAGCGGACAAGCACAGCCCGCGCCGGACAGCCCCACTCTTTAAGATAATCAATGCGCCATGGTTCCCGCCGTCCCGGGTATCATCACTACATCCGACGGCAGGCATGCCCCCCGATGTCGGCATCAGAAGTCAATTTCAGGACTTGAGTCCGCCGGGGGAAAATCGGCGGCGATTTCCTCCTCCGGAGCGTAGGTGGCCCAGCTTTCGTGTGCCAGGCTCTCCACTAGATAAAGACGAAAATGATCCAAAACACCGTCCTTGAAAAAGAATGACGCATAGGGATAGGCTACGCCCTCGCCAAAGGCAATCGCACCCTTCCTTTGAGGGCCGCGAAACCACTCTGACGGCGCCAAGAAAATATCCACCTGGCTGCCTTCGCGTATGTAATCAATCCTGTATCCTTCTTTATGGGTGTATATCTTCGTTATCGGGACAGTCTTGGCATAGTACTCGGACTCATTCTCGAAATTCTGCGCGAAGACGGTCACCGCGCCCAGACTCACTATGGTCAAACTGATTAATCGTTTCACAAATCACCTCCTGTTAGAGTATGACACATCGCGAAATCTGATTCAAACCAATTTTTTTCAGCCTCGGGACAGGTGCGAGCTTGGAGGAACCTCAAGACTTTGATGCGACCGGGTCTTCCGCCGGCATCCCCATACCGCTGATTTCGCCCGATTGTCGAGTTTTCACCATCTTCCCTTACCGCTAGGCCGTAATCTGCTTGATTTCATCCGATTCGTCACTGCCAGTTTCCGGTAGTACGCCGAGCTCGACTATTTGAGGCCGAACGCCGTTCTCAATGACATTCTTGTCTACGATTACTCTCTTGCGCCCCCGGATGGAAGGTAAATCAAACATGACATCAATCATCGCCGCTTCCACTATCGCTCTGATGCCGCGCGCTCCGGTTTTCTGCTTAAGAGCCTTTGCCGCAACCGCGTAGATGGCCTCATCCTGAAATTCCAAATCCACCCCATCCATTTCCATCGAAACGGTGTACTGCCGTATAACCGAGTTTTTCGGTTCGACAACCACCCTGACAAGTTCTTCTTCAGTTAGATTGTCCAAGGCGACAAGGATGGGGAAGCGGCCGATAAATTCAGGGATTAGGCCGAATCTCACCAAGTCGTCTGGATGTAACTTGGTATAGAGTTCGGACAGGCGTCTGTCGTTGGCCTTTCGAATTTCCGCGCCAAATCCTATCGGGTGCTCCGTCACCCTCGCTTCTATGATTTTGTCCAGGCCCACAAAGGCGCCGCCGCAGATTACAAGAATGTTGGAAGTGTCTATTTTCAGCATCTCCTGATTGGGGTGTTTCCGGCCACCCTGAGGGGGAACGGAAGCAATCGAGCCCTCAATAATCTTCAGTAGGGCCTGCTGCACACCTTCACCGGAAACATCCCTGGTGATGGAGACATTTTCCCCCTTGCGGCCGATCTTATCAATTTCGTCAATATAGATTATTCCACGCTCTGCCGCCGCGATGTTGTTGCCGGCCGCTTGAATCAGCTTGAGCAGGATGTTCTCGACATCCTCGCCAACGTAGCCTGCTTCGGTTAGGGTTGTGGCATCAGCAATCGCGAAGGGAACCTTCAACTTCTGCGCGAGGGTTTTGGCCAGCAGTGTCTTCCCCGATCCTGTTGGACCTATAAGAAGCACATTGGATTTCTCCAAGTCTACCTCTTTTTCATCAACCTTGCCCCTGTGGGTTATTCTCTTGTAATGATTGTAAACGGCGACCGCCAAGGTTTTCTTCGCCAGTTCCTGACCGATAACATATTCATCCAGATATGCCTTGATTTCTTTCGGGACGGGAAGATCGTCGACGAATTCGGCCGTTATGCTTTCATTCTCTTCGGCGAGAATTCTATTGCACACGACCACGCACTCATCGCAGATGTACACGCCGGGGCCTGCAATCAGCTTCTTCGCCAGCTCAGAGGTTTTGCCGCAAAATGAGCAGACTTTGACCTCTTTACCCTTAGTTCCTGCCACTTTCGTCTCTCGTCAGGATCCTATCCACTATCCCATATTCGACCGCTTCCTCGGAAGACATGAAGAAATCCCGCTCCAAGTCTACCGCGATGAACTCCTTGTCCCTGCCGGTATCCTCCGCAAGGTAGCTTATCACCAGCTTTTTCAGTCTTATGATTTCACGCGCCTGAATTCCAATATCCACTGCCTGTCCCTGAACGCCTCCCCAGGGTTGATGAATCAGTATCCTGGAAGAGGGAAGGGCCATCCGCTTTCCTCGGGCGCCGCCGGCCAGCAAAATCGCCCCCATTGATGCGGCCTGACCCATGCAAATGGTTTGAACCTCCGCATTGATATGACGCATGGTGTCGTAAATGGCCAATCCGGAAGTTACAGAGCCGCCGGGACTGTTGATATAGAAGCTGATATCCTTTTCGGGATCTTGCGATTCCAGGTATAACAACTGGGCAACGACATGATCGGCATCAATATCTCGAATTTCACCCCCGAGAAAGATGATGCGCTCCTGCAGCAATTTCGACCATATGTCATAGCGGGTTTCTCCAATACCGGTTTTCTCTATTATGAAGGGATTATATGCACCTACGATTTCCATAAATTCTCTCCCAAAACAAACATTGACGTTTGATACCGTGCCTGGCACTCAGTCTCGGACAGTTCCAAGTCCGTTTCAGTTCCGCGCATGTAAGCATTGATCCCTCAACAAGCGCTCCTGCTCACTCATTCATCAGTTTAGTATACTCTATGACTCGGCTTTCTTTCTCAATGGAACTGCTTAACAGGAAGTCAAAAAGCCGCTCCTGGAGAAGTTCACTTCTAAGATACTCTCTGAACTGTTTTCCGCCAAATCTTTTTTCTTTTTCCTTCGCGTCGATGTTCTGCCGCCCGCCATGTCTAGCAAGCTCCGAATCAACTTTTTCATCGCTCACCACGATTTTCTCATTTTCGGCGAGCCTACCGTAGATAAGCCGTGTTTTAATCGATTTGACTGCATCGTCCCGCCACTTGTTCAAGATATCTTCCTTGTCTTGGTTGGCGTTCTTCAATGCCCCGATTAGAACCTCCTCCGTCACACCCGATTGACGAACATAATCTTGCCAAGTGTGCTCTAAATCGCTCTCTATCATTGAGTTCGGCAGGTTTATTTTCGTTCCCTCCAGCAACTTGTCCGTTATTTTGTTGATTTTTCTGGCTCGAATTTTCAACTTCGCTCGGTGTTCAAGGTCGTCCCGAAGCTTTTTCTTCAAATCATCCAAAGAATTCAGCTCTTCCGAGATATCACGGGCCAATTCGTCGTCCAAGTCAGGGAGCTCTCTCACTTTCACAGCGACTACGGATACTTCAACGGCGATTTTATTTGGCGGCCGCTTGGAATCCCCGCCCGCATCCCTTCTTCCCTCAAGTACCCGCATATCTTCAACCCTCATTCCCTCAATCTGAGCATCAAGCCCATAGGGGTGGCCACTGCCTTCCCCAAGGGTAAACACAAAGCCCTTCCGCCGACTTTGTTCCAAAGCGTCACCCTTGTCGTTCAATTCCACATAGTTCGTTGTAACCAAGCTGCCCTGAGTGGCAATGCCGTCTTCCTTATCCACCACTATGGAATTTCGCATTCGAATGCTCTCAAGTTCCCGCGCGACATCCTCCTCCGAAATTTTCACCCGAAGCTTTTCCACCTCAATGCCGCGGTATTCAGCCATGACAATATCTGGAAAAACATCAAAGGTGACAGAGAAGCTAAATGGCTTGCCAAGTTCCAACTTTGGCACATCTTCAAGCAATGGTTTGGAGATTGGGTTCGCATCCCCGCCCTCAAAAGCCTCTCGAAGGGCCGAGTCAAGTAGCTTCCCAGCCGCCTCTTCCTTCAAACTCTCTCCAAACTTACGGACGAGCACATTCTTTGGAACCCTTCCCTTCCGGAAACCGGGTATCTGCGTCTCTTTCGAGTACTTCCCCAGCAACTCATGAAACGCCTTATCAACATCTTCCGGGCCAACCCGGACTGTCAGCTTCACAGCCGAATTTTCCAGGCGCTCGAATTGCTTATTCTCAATCATTGTCAACCTCAAAATCAAACGGCAGAAATGCTGAAAAACGCCTCCCGGACAGGCCGCCGGCACAGAGTCTGTTCCTGCGATTGTGAAGGCAGCCTTCCACAGCGCCTCCTATTACGAGAGAAGGGACTTGAACCCTTATGCCACCAAAGGCACCGGCTCCTAAGGCCGGCGTGTCTACCAATTCCACCACTCTCGCGCTTATCGAAACAGGCATCGTCCGCCATCCGAATGAGCCGTAAAGGGATCGAACCTTTGACCCGCAGATTAAGAGTCTGCCGCTCTACCAGCTGAGCTAACGGCCCCCAAGGCAAGATATCCAATTAACCGCCAAATGTCCAGCCGCTGATAAGTGCGCCGATTCGCCCCATCCTTCCGATTACCTGGTTACCGGCGGCACTGTCTCAAAACAGCGGGACAAGGCGGCAGACAGACGCGTCAATCGGGCGAATCCCCGCCCAGAGACGGCGTCTTGAGATTCCCCGTGTCCCGCGAATCCATGGCGGCCAGGGAGTGGCCGAACGGGGCTCAAACAGTCTTCGTCGCGGCACTATTCAGGGTGATTCCAAGGATTTTCCGTACTCACGCCCTGGAGGACTTGAACCTCCGACCTACGGGTTCGAAGCCCGGTACTCTGTCCAACTGAGCTAAGGGCGCATGGGGTGGATGACGGGACTTGAACCCGCGACAACCAGAACCACAATCTGGCGCTCTACCACTGAACTACATCCACCAACTTACCATGGTGATTTTCTACTCCCATACAGGGGGTCATGTCAATACGGATGGAGATCGGGTTGTCCGGGTTGCGGGCGGGGGAGTATCCTCGCGGATAAACCTGGGACGGACACTGCCACGGAGATATCAGGCGCCCGCGAAGGGCCATGGAGTAGGGAGCGACGAAGCCCAGGTTCACTAACCAGTCAGGCTGCCTGGAGGCGGCCGTGCATTGGGGTGGAACATGGAAGGTTATCCGCCTGCCGCCGCTTGGCCGGGTGAGGCGGAGACGATGGGGTCGCGAGAGCAGGGAGTCGATGCCGGCTTCGCGAAACCGGTTGTGCTTTCGCGGATTATAGCCGCGAGTTCGGCGACTAACAGTATGGTCGCCCTGTGCCAGATGGCGCCTGCTCCGATGAAAGCGCCCCGCCTCTGCGCAGATCCCGGCAGGCCATAGCGGTCTTGTCGGAGGAATGCCACCAAGAGCAGGACGCCTCACCGCGGCTGGAACACGATAACGGGTTTGAGCTTCGCGCAGCGGCCTGTCAGAAATCCGACCGGGTGGCAGGTGGAACAAAGCAGATCCGGATAAGCAGCCGCGAACCATGCAAAGGCGCCGTTCATCCACGCGATCGCCATCTCTAGAAAGGCGGCGTCCGTTTTCGATGTCGATTCAGTATTTTCTGCCATCAGAAGTATGTGCTTACCGGACGAGCGGCGCTGGGATAAATGCGCTCCTCCAAAACGGAATCTACACTGATTTCGCCACGAGAGAGCCTGGTGGCGTAGGCGTGTATGCCCTGGCTTTGTTCACCACCAGGATTACCTGATTCTCATAAATGACGGATGTCGTGATATCTGTTCGCGTGGCATTTCGCTTCACTACCTTTTGACGGCGCTAACGATAAGAAATCCAGTTTCCCAGTTCACCAGCTTGTCGCATAGGGTGGATTTCAGCAGTGCCGCGGTTTCCATCCACTCCTTATTTCCCATCAGTCTGGACATCTCATATCCGTAGGAGCCCTTTTTCGCTACGGAGAACCATGAATCTAGAAGAGAGGCGCTCAGGAGTCGTTTTTCGCGGACAGTTCGGGTTTCCATACTCAGTTCCACCCAATCCGTATCGGCAAAAACACTGGCGAGCGCCTCGGGTTCTCCCCTTGCGGCGAGCTCGGAGATTAGCTGGGTTTCGGATTCCCGAAATCGTTTCTCGATAACCCTGTTCCAGTCGATATTGGTAAGGAGGTGGGAGAGTGATGTTCCAGAACCCCTAAGGGGTTCCGCCATAAGCAATCTGCCATCTGGGCTCGCCAACTCATATGCGCCTATGATGAGCTTACGCGAGCGAGAAGGATTATCACGGTTTGAAAGCCCCTGAACCGAGAGCCAGTTTCTCGAACAAATCACATCGAATCGCCTGCCGTTTCCGCTCAGTTCGGCCTTTGCGGACTCGATAGTTCCCAAGATTAATTCGGGCGAATCGGCAGAGGGTAGTCCTCTCGCCATCCAGCGCAACGCATCATAAACAGAGGGAGCGGAGCACAAAGCGGTAACGCCCCCCTCGGGAACCCGTCGGGTGGCCTCCCATATAAACACGCCGCTGAAATCACTCACAATAAGAACTCTCTCATGCCTACGTGCCCGCCATTTCTCAAAAAGGAGTCTGCGAACTTGCAGTGCCAATGGCTCAGCCGAAGATTCCGCGCGCCGTAGCCAGGAATCTCTCTGCTCGTCAGCCGGCGTGTAGGTGAGAATCTCGTCTCCGCTCTCCGCCTCCCCGGCCAAAATCGCGGCCAACTGCGCTTCCCGCCGTGCCAGCACAGTCTCACGCACCTCGCCCTCGTAGCCCAATTCCCCCGGAGCATAAAAAAGTCGGCCTGCAAGCTTCCTGGGCAGATACTGCTGCGCCGTCCAGTGCTCACGCCAGGCATGCGGATACTTGTAACCCTTCCCGTGTCCAAAGGCATGCCCGTTCCTGCTGGCATCCCTAAGATGGCTCGGAACTTCTCCCCAATCCTGTTCATCCAGAGTTTCAAGCGCATCAAAATAACCCAGCGTGGAATTGGACTTGGGACAGGTGGCCAGATAAAGGGCGGCCTGGGCAAGATGAAACTGCCCCTCGGGCAGGCCAACCCTGTCAAAGCTTCCGGCGGCGGCCAATACAACGCCGAGAGCCTCGGGAGCCGCCAAACCCACGTCTTCCGAAGCGCTGATCAGCATCCGTCGGAAGATATATTTAGGATCCTCACCCGCGCGAATCATAAGTGCCATCCAATAAAGGGCCGCATCCGGATCCGAACCCCGAATCGACTTAATGAAGGCGCTGATGGTGTCAAAGTGATAATCACCTTCCTTATCATACAGAACAACCCTGCGCTGAATACTCTCCTCGGCCGCGATCATTGAAACCTCAATAATCGCGCCGTCCTTCGGCGGAAAGGGTTTGACGGAGGTTTCAACCGCCAATTCAAGGGCGTTGAGCAAGCTGCGAGCGTCGCCCGAGCTGACATTTATCAGGTGTTCGAGTGAACCCGCCTCGAAGTCAATCCTCCAGCGTCCATAGCCACGCTCCACGTTCCTAATCGCCTGCTCCGCGATAAGCCTTAGCGCCTTCTTCTCTAACGTCGTAAGCTGAAATACCCTGCTTCGGCTCACAAGAGCCTTGTTCACCTCGAAGTAGGGATTCTCCGTAGTGGCCCCAATCAGAATTATCAGTCCATTTTCCACCCAGGGGAGGAGGGCGTCCTGCTGGGATTTATTCCAGCGGTGCACCTCATCGACAAATAGAATCGTGCGTCGTCCCTGTAAATTCCACAGCTCCTTGGCCCGCGTGATTTCTCTGCGTATATCCGCCACTCCCGAAAACACCGCGTTCAAGCTGACAAAACTCCCCTTCGTACTTCCCGCGATTACGCGGGCCAAGGTAGTCTTGCCGGTTCCAGGAGGTCCAAAAAAAATCAAACTTGAAAGTCCATCGGCGACAATGACGCGGCGTAGAAGACGGCCCGGTCCCACTATATGATCTTGGCCTATGAATTCATCAAGATTACGTGGGCGCATCCTGGCGGCCAGCGGTTCGATGTCCGCGCCCTTGGATCTCTCAAAAAGTTCCACCGCCGGCCCTGCTACAGCAGTCCGCGGAGTTCCGCCCTGCCCTGGCTTAAAATCTCTGTGTATCGGCTATCGAGTTCCGCCAGCCTTTCGCCTAACACCTTTCCAAATTCCGGATCCTGCTCCGCCGTCAAACGGACAGATTGGCCTATTCGCCGTCGAAGTTGCTCCTCTTTTTGCCGAAGCCTGGCATCCCACCGGGCTCGGAGCTGGGACTCCAGGCTCCGGGCATTCTCAAGATACTGTTGAAACACCTCTCCATACCTGCCCATCAGGTACTCAAGATTTCTGGCCGCGCCCGCATCCCTCGCCATGCGTTTCAACCCCCTGCCAATCAAATCAAGCCGCTCCAAATCCTCTTCGGAGCGGGGTAAATTGATATTCGCAAGCAAGTTCGCACTCAAACCTTCTTTGAGCCATTCCCGCTCCTCTCCCGAAAGTGCTCTAATCTCCCTTCCCAGAACGTCATCGTCGCCATTCGACAAAAACCTGCCGGCCAGGGTCTTCCCTCTGAGAACAAACTTCTCCCTGCTGACAGCCTTCCTATCAACCTTCACATCAGCGCTTCGTTCGAGCGCCACCTCCAAGGCCGATTTAACCTTATTCATATCGCCAGTTCTCCAAATAGCTCCCATAACAAGCATCGCCAACGCAGATAGCGCTTATCCATCCGGATGCCGGAGAAAACGAAGATCGGTCAGCACCCCATCCAAAAGCTCATCTCCGCTGTCCCTCGGCACCTTTTCCACAACTTGCTCATCATAAGCATAACCGATAAAAATGGGTTTTGCCACGCCAGCCTCACTCAATCGAATCTTGCGGATGAAGCGGTCAAAATATCCGCCCCCTCTGCCTAGGCGTCCCCCACTCTCATCAAAGAGAAGCCCGGGCGTCAGCGCCAGGCTCAAACCCCTTCCGGGTCCCCATACAGCCCCCTCAGTTCCAGATTCCCCCCCCCTCGCCACAGGTTCGCGAATTCCCAATTGCCCTTTCTCAAAAGGACCGTTAACCGAAAAAATGCGAAAAAAGACCATGCTTCCATCGAACACTTTTGGAATAAACACTTTTTTATTCTCTTTCAGGGCCAATTGAATCGCGAACGCACAGTCGAGCTCCGCGCCCAAGGCCATATACGCAAGTAGACAGTCACAGGCCGCCCAGACACTCGAGAATCGCAGCATCTTACCAGCATCCAACGCCGCCTGTTCCCGCCGTTTCGGGCTCAACCTTGAGAGCATATGCCGCGCCCGCGCCCTCTCGGCCCGCTTAAGTCCCTGAAGCTCATCGCCGGACATAACAAGTGATTTACACCACTTCGCCGTCACAAAGTCAATTCGTCTCATCCCCTGGCGCACTGCAGGATTGCGTTGTCCTTATGACATGCCCGGGCAAGCACTCGGGCCGATATCAGTTGCGCCACAGATTCGAGGCTGAATTGCTACTTCGTTCACTCGCATGCTAGTTTAGAATCATGAAAATAGAGAAAGCAGTCAAAAACTTCGGCATGAAACTTGTCCTCCTGGTGCTTGGATCGTTCTTGTTCACTCTTGGTTTTCCCAATTTCATCGCGAACTGGGGCTTGGCGCCCTTCGCATGGATAAGCCTAATTCCAATTGCAATACTTATTCGCCGCATATCATGGTGGGCCAGTCCCCTCTGGGGGGCTGTTTATGGTTATGCCACCTATACCCTTTTCAACTATTGGCTGGCCACATTCAACCCTGTCAGTTTCATACTGGTTCCGACAATTTACGCCGGCTGGTTCTTCATTGTCTTCCCCCTACTGAAAATTGCCGATTTCGCCTTCAGGCGCTACGGCTATTTAGCCCAAACGCTTGTCTGGGCGGCCTTCGAAATTATCAAATCCAAGGGTTTCCTCGGCTACTCCTACGGTATACTCGGGTACAGCCAGTACGGATGGCGTTCACTGATTGCAATCGCAGACATATTCGGCGTCATGGGAGTGAGCATACTGGTGGCCTTCCCCTCGTTTCTAATCGCTTCGTACCTGATGGAGTCGGATTTCGCCTCCCTTGATTCCAGTTTGGAGTCTACCCGGCGCTGGAGCATGCCGAGCAGCCGCCTCCTTGTTTCCGCGAGCATCTGGGCCGCACTCGTTTTGGCGGCCAATATCTATGGAGTCGTCAGCAAGGTGGACTACAGTGAAAGCAAAAAATGGCAACCGGCCCTTATTCAGCACAACGTCAATACTTGGCTAAGCGGAATCAACGCTTGGCAGAAATCCCTCAATTCGTTGATTGAGGAGAGTAGAGAGGCCCTCGAAAAAGAACCCGACGCATTGATTTGGTCAGAAACCGCCTTCGTACCATCCATCGAATGGAACCTTAAATATAGGAGCGAGAGAAACAGGGTGACGCTGATAAAATCTCTGCTGGATTTTCTGGAAGATGTGGATATCCCAGTAATCATTGGAAACAACGATTCCGTGAAGGAGGGTAATGAAAGGCTGGATTACAATGCCGCACTCCTTATGGATGGCCGAGAAATCATCGGCAGATACAGGAAAATCCATCTTGTGCCATTTAGCGAGCATTTCCCATACGCGAAGCTATTTCCACGCCTCATGGATTATATTCAGTCTCAGGGCACACCGCTTTACAGCAAGGGAACCGAATTTACAACCTTTAATCTGGATAAATGGGGAGGACCGAAGGTTAGCGCACTGATCTGCTTCGAGGACACATTTGGCTATCTTGCCAGCAATTTCGTTCGAGAGGGGGCGGAGGTTCTGGTCAATGTGAGCAACGACTCATGGAGCAGCGCCGCAACCTGCGCGATACAGCATCAGAACATGGCCATCTTCAGGTCTGTGGAAAACCGGCGCAGCATGGTCAGGGCAACCACTTCGGGAATAACATGTGTGATAGACCCAAATGGACGAACCATCGCGCGCCTTGAGCCCTTTAGTCAGGACAAACTGATCGCCGAGGCGCCTGTTTACACCGGGCGCAACACCATTTACTCACGCTTTGGAGACTGGTTTGAGAAGTTGATTCTCATCCTTGCCCTGCCCACACTGATTGCCTCGCTGGTACTGATAGCGACAAGGAGAACTCGTTGACCGACTACGAAGGCATCAAGCGGGTTTTAGATATATTTGATGAAATAAACAAAGTGCCACGGCCCACGGGGTATTTCGAGCGCATCCACCCCTGGCTGATGAATTGGGGTGAACGGCACGGCTTAAAGGTTCGTAGCGACGCCGCACACAACATACTGATGGAGGTACCGGCGACAAGCGACTTTGAGAACGCCCCAACCATCATTCTGCAGGGTCATATGGATATGGTTTGTGAGAAACGTCTAAACGTCCGGCACGATTTTCGAAAAGACCCGATTTTCTCATGGCGTGATGGTGATTGGCTTAGAGCGAAAAACACAAGTCTTGGCGCGGACAATGGCATCGCACTCGCGATATTTTTCGAACTCGTGAAAGACAGGGAGGCAGAGCATCCCGCGCTTGAAATACTGATAACCTCCGATGAGGAATCCGGTCTGGTTGGGGCGCAAAAACTGGAGAAAAACTTTCTAAGCGGCACTGTGCTCCTTAATCTGGATTCTGAAACCGAGGGTGTCTTCACAATAGGCTGCGCCGGTGGGATGGACATCAATCTGGTTTTTCCCATAAAGCGCGAGAAGGTTCCCGAGGGATTCGTGATACGCAAGTTTTCGATAGGGGGCCTGGAAGGAGGACACTCGGGCATAGAGATTGATGCCGGCAAGGCGAATGCCAATGTCTTGCTGCTTAGGGCGATTCGCAAATTCAACCTTGCCGTGCCGGAATTACGGGTTGGTGAGCTAAACGGCGGTTTGACACACAATGCTATTCCGCGGGAGGCCAGCGCGATTCTGGCAGGACCAAAGTCGCGCCTCGGCACGATTCGATCGGCTCTGGATGAGTTTTCAAGCGCAATCATTGAGGAATTCGGCGACATCGAAAAGAATTTCTTCGCAAAACTTGAAGAAGCCTCCCCCCCGCGGATGGGGTTAATCACGCCGGCCTATCAGGCGCGACTGATTGATGCGCTTCGCCTGATTCCACATGGGGTAAAGACGAAGTACCTGAATAACGTGGACAGCAGCATGAATTTTGCCGTGCTCCGCGACAAGGAAGAAACAGTCGAAGTGCTGGCAAACCGGCGAAGTTCAAGGCTGAGTCCAGGCGCCGATTTCTCAGACATCGTCGCGGGACTCGCCCGAATCTACGGCGGCAGTTACAGCACGGGGAATCACTATCCCGGCTGGGAACCAAATGAGAATTCGGATGTACTGAAACGTTCCAGGCGTATATGGAACGAACTCTTCGGCACAAAGTGTGGGGTGGAATTAACCCATGCCGGCCTGGAGTGTGGCGCAATCGGCGAGCGCTTCCCTGGTTTGGACATGATTTCATTTGGCCCAACGATACTCCAACCTCACTCGCCTGATGAGCGCATGCATATCCCCTCGGTTGGCAGAATTCGACTATTTCTTCGAGAACTGCTTGGAAGCTATAGAAGCTATAATCAAGGAAAAACACAGTGACAAAAAGCACTGAATTCAGCTTAACCGGTTAATCGGCGCCTTGTTTATTCGCAAGTCAGGGGGGGCAGCGTCAAGAATTTTGTACTTCGCATGCCTCAATCTGAGAACTCACTATGATCCTTGATTTTTCCCTACCTCCCCATATTGATAAGTCTCGGATACTCTCTTTCGCTCCAAGTGGAGCCTGTGACACAGCCTTGTAGCCGCAAGCACCAAAACGGATTCTCCATCGGGGAAGGAGCCGATGACTGGTGTCCTTCCGCGAATCTCCTTACATGATTCTTATCAAAGACCGCTATTGGTCCGGATTCGTTTCCAATGTTCCACGGAGAATTGATAGCGCTCTCCTGGGCTTCTTCTCAAGTTCAAGTTCGTGGCTCAAAGATGGTTTCATTTTGACCAGTACTTCGACTGGTCCATCCTACTTCTTTTAGACTTCCTGTTTATTCTCCTGAGCTGGCCCGACGACTTCCTTGACTTTCTCCCATGGGAACAAATACATCGCGTACATTGCGATAGAAATGCACAACAGAGCGCTGCCACTTGACACCAGAGATGGAACTCCGGAATCGACTCCGCCATTCCCAGAGACTTATCATAGACATGGCTCTCCGCTTCAAACATCAACGCTTCCAGATCTCCTCATCCTCATCCTCATCCTCATCCTCATCCTCATCCTCATCCGCTCCTTTCAGCAACCCCTCTCTCACCCCCCAAATTGACGCCAGAGGCCACCGAAACTGAAATACTTACCCCGCCCAAGTCCGCTTCACCCAAATCCCAGATAGCGCCGATACGGGCCGCCGCACTATCCGTGCCTCGGCCCCCTAGGAGCATTTGAAGGTTGGAGTGCCCAGCCCGCCTTGGGGAGTCAGCCCCGCCAGGTGAGCAGAATATCCGTTATTGGGCGAGGGCTCTAGGAGCCCGAGCGAATAGTAGGCAGGATGCCGTACTGACGATAACGGATGTTCTGCTTAGT